>Ga0075122_10001786_pt1 | contig 14751 bp, 8 predicted proteins | sample AntAceMetag02UKB_FD_69790 | JGI IMG/M metagenome (GOLD analysis project Ga0075122, IMG submission 69790) | Saline lake microbial communities from Ace Lake, Antarctica - Antarctic Ace Lake Metagenome 02UKB | ecosystem: Environmental > Aquatic > Non-marine Saline and Alkaline > Saline | place... | reverse complement strand
CCGAAAAAATTAATAGCTCAGGAACCGATAAAACCGCGAGATCATTCGCGGCTTTTGTTATTATCTAAAGATAATGGGAATATAAAGCATAAAAATTTTTACGATATAATTAATTATCTGCAAGCTGGCGATGTTTTAGTTTTAAATAATTCAAAAGTTTTTCCTGCGCGGTTAATTGGTCAGAAGCCAACTGGCGGGAGAATTGAAATATTTTTATTACATAAATTAAAGGAGATAACCTGGCAATGTTTAATTGGCGGGCGAGGAGCTAAAATTGGATTAGAAGTTAAATTTAGTCCCGAGTCCTCGGGATTGAAATGCAAAGTTGTAAAAGATAATCAGGATGGAACCTGGGACGTTAAATTTAATCAACCGTATAAAAAGATGATGGCTATAGTAGAAAAAATCGGTTTAACTCCCTTACCACCTTATATAAAAAGGGTTAAGAAAAAATTAGCCGATAATAAAAATTATCAGACTGTTTACGCGGATGATAAAAAAATTGGTTCAGTGGCCGCGCCCACAGCCGGGTTTCATTTTACGCCCGGGTTAATTAAGAAATTAAAGAAAAAGGGCGTGCAATTTGAATATGTTACTTTACATGTTGGCTTGGGAACTTTTGCGCCGGTTAAAACTGATAATGTAAAAAAGCATAAAATGCATTCTGAATGGTTTGAGATTGATAAAAAAACTATGGTGAATATATCTAAAGCCAAGAAAGAGGGGAGAAGAATTATTGCGGTGGGAACAACTAGTGTTCGGGTGTTGGAGAGCGTAGCTAATAAATTTACAAATAAAAATAAAAAATTTTCAAATTGGACAAATATTTTTATTTATCCTGGTTATAAATTTAAAGTTGTGGATGCAATGATTACTAATTTTCATCTACCTAAATCAACTCTTTTAATGTTAGTAGCGGCTTTTGTTAAACAGGAGAATATTAAAAAAGCTTATAAACAAGCGGTAAAGAAGAAGTATCGATTTTTTAGTTATGGCGATGCCATGTTTATTTATTAATTTTAGTGTTTGCGTTAAAATAAAAATCCGTCTTATTTAGGCGGATTTTTTGTTTTTTTTGTTAGTTGATTTAAAAATGAAATTGTAAAAATAAAACCAAAAACATGATGATAGAGATATGCTTATGATTATTAAAAAAATTTTCATTTTTTACCCCTCCCTATTTTTGATATTAAATATTAATTATAGTTAAATAAAAGAAACTTGTCAATATTGATTTATTTTTCATTAGATGTTATAGTTATTTTAGTAATAAAAATAAAATAATAAAATAATAAAATAATATAAATAGTAAAATAAATTTAAGAATTTTTTCTTGTTTTTATATTATTTTGTTTTTATATTTTTAAAATTCCCATGCTTAAAAATTTTTTTTCCTTTGTTTTTGAATTAATTAAAATTGTTGTAATTTCTCTAGTAATTATAATACCAATTAGGTATTTTTTAATTCAACCGTTTTATGTTAAGGGAGCTTCAATGGAGCCGAATTTTTACGATCACGAATACCTTATTATTGATGAAATATCTTATCGGTTTAAAGACCCGGGACGGGGAGATATAATTGTTTTTCGTTATCCGGTTAACCCTCAGGAATATTTTATCAAGAGAATTATAGCTTTACCGGGAGAAAAAGTGCAGATCAAAGACGGCCAAATTTATATTTATGATGATAATTATACCGGATTAGACGGAGAAATTTTAGATGAACCTTATTTAAGCGCTGAAGTTAAGACTTATAGTTTAACTGACGAAATTATTAGCCTGGGCCAGGATGAATATTTTGTTTTGGGAGATAATCGTAATTCTTCAAAAGATTCCCGAAGCTTTGGGGCAGTTAATCAAAGTTTTATAACCGGAAAAGTTTTACTACGAGGTTGGCCGTTTGACCGAATTAATTTATTTCAGACTCCAGAGTACCAATATTAGATGAATAGTTATATAATTACTTAATTAAATTCTATGTTTAGAAAAGGTGTAAAAAAACAGCCGACTACACAGTCGACTAAAAAAAATAAAGATAGTCAACCCACTAGAACAAAAAATTATAACCGCCTTAAGGGGATGCGGGATATTTTGTTTGATGAATATAAATATTGGGAGTTAGTAATTAAAAAAGCAACAGAGTTAGCGCGGGTTTACGGCTTTAAACGCATAGAAATTCCAGTTCTAGAAAATCTAAAGTTATATGAAAGAACTTCAGGTAAAAGTAGTGATATTGTTACTAAAGAAATGTATTCTTTTGTTGATAAAAATGGAGATAAGGTTGCTTTAAGGCCAGAACCGACCGCCGGGTTAGCTCGAACCTATATTGAACATGGAATGTTTAATTTACCCCAACCGGTTAAAATGTTTTGGCTAGGTTCAATTTTTAGGCATGAAAAACCGCAGGCCGGCCGTTATCGACAGGCGCACCAATTTGATTTAGAAATATTAGGAGAAGAAAGCCCAGTGGCTGATGTCTTATTAATTTTGATTGCTAATAATTTTTTTAGCGAATTACAAATTAATGTCCAAACCCAGATTAATAGTATTGGTTGCCGGGAATGTCGAAAAGAATATTTAGAAAAATTAACTGAATTTTATCGAGAAAGGGGCCGGCGAGCTAAACTATGTAATGACTGCAAAAAAAGGTTAGTAAAAAATCCTTTGCGCCTACTAGACTGTAAGGAAGAGAATTGTATTGCTATAAAAGAAGAGGCGCCGCAAATTGTTGATTATTTATGCGATGATTGCCGTGAACATTTTATTAAAGTTTTAGAATATTTAGATGAGTTAGATATTAATTATAATTTAAATCCATATTTAGTTAGGGGGCTAGATTATTATAATCGAACAGTATTTGAATTCTGGCCTTTAGATGAAGAAGGAACTTCAAAGGGAAACTTGGCTCTAGGTGGTGGAGGTCGATATGACGGTTTAATTGAATATATGGGCGGTCGGCCAACTCCGGCTTGCGGTTATGGTTTAGGAATCGAAAGGACCGTGGCTAAGATAAAGGAAAAAAATATACCTTTAAAGAAAGATGAAGATGATTTAATATTTTTAGCCCAATTAGGCGAGCAGGCCAGGCGAAAATCTTTTGTTTTATTTGAGGATTTGCGCCGGTCTGGGTATAATGTCCGTCAGGCCTTTACTAAGGATAGCCTTAAAGCTCAACTAGAAGAAGCTAATCGAGTTGGCGCTAAGATAAGTTTAATTTTAGGCCAAAAGGAAATTATTGACGGCACAATTTTATTTAGAGATATGGATTCAGGTATACAGGAAATTGTTAATCAGAAAAAGATAAAGGAAGAGATAACTAAAAAATTACGGAATGGAGACAAATAATTAATTTAACCCCGATCCCGATTATTCGGGAGGGACGAAACTAGAAAGGCAGGTGTTAGGTGGCAGAATTTAAAAGAAAAAAGGGAGAAAGTTTTGAAGGCTTTCTTAGGCGTTTTAATAGAGGTTTAAAACAGAGTGGCCGGCTTTATGAAGCTAGGCAGAAAAAGTATCATGAAGCTAGAAAGAATAAACGTCAGCAAAAAGAATATGCTTTATCCAGCTTAAAATTAAGAAAAGAAAAAGATCTATTAAGGAAAACCGGAAAATTAGAAGAAGAAAAAAATAAATTTAAGCGGAGGAGATAAGTCTTTAAAAAACATGCCCAGCATTGAAAATAAAATAAAAGATGATTTAAAAGCGGCAATGTTAGCTAAAGAAGAGCTGACTTTGTCTGTTTTGCGCATGCTTTTAAGCTCTCTTCGCAATAAAGAAATATCTTTGCGTAAGGATGGTAAAGCTGAATTGGATAATGAACAGGCTCAGGCTGTTATTAAAATCGAAGTTAAAAAAAGAAAAGATGCTATTGAATCTTATAAACAGGGTAATCGAGATGATTTAGCTAAAAAAGAGGCAATGGAAATACCTATTTTAGAGAAATATTTACCGGCCCAGATGAGTGACGAAGAATTGAAAAGAATCGTCCAAGAAGTAATTGAAGAGATTGAAGATAAAAATTTCGGTAAGATTATGGGAGAAGCTATGGGCAAGACTAAGGGTTTAGCTGATGGAAATAGAGTGAGTGCTTTAGTAAAAAAAGTATTAACGCCAGATTCATAAAATATATTATATCTTACATATAAAAAAAGAACGTTCTCGGGGAACGTTCTTTTTTGTTTTACTTTTTAGAGGACTCTATAGAGTCCTCTATAGCAAGATTTATTTTTTATCAAATTTAGGGAAGAAATTTTTAATATTTTCAAGAGTAGATTTTTCAGCATAGTGTTTTATTTTTTGTCTAGCGCTACTGGTTTTAACGGATTTTAGCCAGGCACGGTTTGGGCCTTTGCGATTTTTTTCCGTAATAATCTCTACTAAATCGCCGTTTTTTAATTCTTGTTCTAGGGTGGACATCTTATCGTTAACTAAAGCGCCGACTGCCTTATTGCCAATATCAGTATGGACAGCGTAAGCAAAATCAACCGGTGTAGCTTTTTCCGGAAGCTCAAAGACGTCGCCTTTAGGGGAAAAGATAAAAATGCGGTTGCTAAAAACATTAAATTTAATTTTGCTTATAAAATCACTCGTGTTTTCAGTTTCGCGCTGGATAGCAAAAATTTGTTTAACCCAGTCAGGTTGTTTTTCGGGGATGGCCCTAGAGTTTTTCTGCTTATAATACCAATGAGCGGCAATGCCGTATAAAGATTCATCATTCATTTCCTTTGTCCTGATTTGAAATTCAGTGGCTTTGCCGCCTGGTCCGAAGACAGTGGTATGCAGGCTACGGTAGCCGTTAGGTTTAGGAGAGGCAATATAATCTTTGAAGCGTTGGGTCTTTGGCTTCCAGAGAGTATGAAGAATTCCTAAAACTTTATAGCAGTCGTTAATAGTCGGCACAACTACTCGTAAAGCAAAAACATCATAAATTTCATCAAATTTTCTTTCCTGACCCTGCATTTTTTGGTAGATGCTGTAGAGATGTTTAAAACGGCCTTCTATTTTATGTTCAATTTTTAACTCGGTTAGTTTTTTATTTAGAATATTTTTTATTTTTTGGATGTATTGGTTATGTTCAACCTTTTTTTCTACCTCATATTTATATTCTATTTTTTTATATTCATCCGGATGAAGATACTTAAAACAGATATCTTCCATCTGCCATTTTAAGCTCCAGATGCCTAAGAGGCCAGCGATTGGCGCATAAATTTCTAAAGTTTCTTCGGCAATTCGGAGACGCTTTTCTAAAGGCAAGGCGTCCAAGGTTTTTAAATTATGCAAGCGATCGGCGAATTTAATAATTATAATTCTTAAATCCTTAGCCATAGCTAAAAACATCTTACGCAGGTTTTCCCGGTATCTTTCAATACCCCGGTATTTAATTTTACTTAATTTAGTTATGCCTTCAACTAAGTAGCTAATTTCTTCCCCGAAATTTTTTTTAATGTCATCAAGGGTGTATTCAGTATCTTCTGGGATGTCATGCAGGATACCGGCGATAACCGTATTTAAGTCGGCTTTAATTTGCGATAAGACAAAGGCAGTATGCAGGCTATGCTGGATATAAGGTTCGCCACTTTCCCGTTTTTGATCCTTATGCGCTTTTATCGCAAAATCATAAGCCAGCCTAAGTAAATCAACATCTGCTTTAGGGTCATTATTTTTTACCTTTTGAATAATTTGTTCAATGCTCATTTAATTTGCTGCGGGACTTATATTTATGGTATAATAGCATTATAAAATTAAAATTGTGGAATAGTCAAATGTTACGAATGACGAATTACGAATAACGAATGATGAATTTTTGATTTATGTTCAAAACTACTACAAAATTAGTGATTTTTGTGTTTTTAGCCATAGCGGTTTTTGCTTTGGCTAATTTTGTTTTACCGGTTCAAGCCGCTGACACAGGTGATGAATTGCTTTGGGGCGGTGAAGACATCAGAATCGAAGTGGGAGACAAAATAGGCTTAGGCGAAGAAGATCCGCGCGTAGTAATCGCCCGGGTTATTCAAGTAGCTCTTGGTTTTTTAGGTATAATTGCGGTAATAATAATAATGTATGCTGGCTGGCTTTGGATGACGAGTGAAGGCAATGAAGAAAAAATCAATTTAGCTAAAAAAATTCTACTTAACGCTGTTATTGGTATGGTAATTATTTTATCAGCTTTTGCTATTGCCAGCCTTATTTTAAATAGACTAAAAGGTGCGGCGGATGGAGAAGGTTATTATCCTGGTGGAGGTAAACCTCCAGCTCAGGGAGGAATTAGCGCAACTAGTAATAAAATAATAGAAAGTCATTATCCGGCCCGCAATCAGGGAGATGTTTCCCGCAATACTAAAATAATAGTTACTTTTAAAGAAGCAATAGACCCAGATACTATTATTATTGGCGCTAATATTAATCAGGATAATATTAAAATTTATAAATCTGCTGATGGATTAGATAGCGCTTTGCCAAGTAATGCAGTATTGGCCACTAAAACAAGTGATAATAAAACTTTTGTTTTTGACACAATATCGCTTTTAGATAAGTCTTGGTATACGGTTGTTTTAGGTACTGGGATAACTAAGATTGATGGCGGCGCGGCTTTTGTCGGTGAAATGAGCACAGATGGTTATAATTGGTCGTTTGAAGTGTCGGCGGACGAAGATTTAATTCCACCGAAAGTGGAAAGTGTAGTGCCGACGTCGGGCGCGGCTGAACCGCGCAATGCGGTAATCCAAATTAATTTTAACGAACCAATAGATCCGACTACGGCTAGCGGCAATACAGTCGGCGGATTTGATAATATTACAATCAAATATATTTTTAGTGGTATTGAAACTTTAATAGACGGGAATTTTTATATCTCTAACGAGTATAAAACAGTTGAATTTTTAACCGCTGATACTTGCGGTATTAATTCTTGTGGACAGACAGTCTATTGTTTGCCCGGTAATCAGGCAATAACGGCCACAATTAAAGCCGCTGATCTAACTACCGGTCTAAATGGTTTAGTTGATATGGCTGGTAATTCTTTAGACGGAGACGCTGATGGTTTTTCTCAAGGTCCGGTTTTTGACGATTATGTTTGGTCATTCTCTACAAATAATAAAATTATTATTACCTCGCCGAAGATTATTGATGGCGGATATGGCCCCACAGGCACGGGTGCTAATTTAGATGCTGTGCCTTATGCTACTTTTAATCGGTTATTATTAAGTAGCAGTTTAATTAAGGAGGAGAGCGTGTCATTAATTGCGGATCCGGAGGATAACGGAATTTATTATCAACTAGGTAAAAGAAATGATAGTGTAATAATAGATGAGCAAGAAGTTGAGAGAACAATAGTCTATATTAGGCATGGCCAAAATTTTTACGAAGAAACAGATTACACACCGGAGTTTAATGAAAAGATAAGGGATATTTATCAAAATTGTTATGATTGTAATCAATAATTAATTTTAAAAATGCAAAAAACAAAAAAGAAATTAATATTTATAGTGTTCCTAATTTTGGTTAGTTTGACCGTAGCTGGTTTTGTTTTACCGGCTCAAGCCGCTGATGCGGGTGATACATTGCTTTGGGGTGGTGAAGACATTAGAACCGAGGTGGGAGAGGAAATAGGTTTAGGTGAGGAAGATCCGCGAGTTGTGATCGCTAACGTTATTAGGATTGCCTTAGGATTTTTAGGTATAATTGCAGTCCTGATAATAATATATGCCGGCTGGTTGTATATGACTGCCGCTGGCAATCAGGAAAAGATTGATAAGGCTAAAAAAGTATTATTAGGAGCAATCGTTGGTTTAGTTATTATATTATCGGCTTTTGCTATTGCTACGTTTATTATTAATAGAATGTTGGCTGCAACTGGCGGATCGGTCGGCCCAGGTCCGGGTCCTGGCCCAGGTCCGGGTCCTGGCCCAGGAGCAAATTACTTTTATGCTTATTCTACTTCACCGTCAAATAATAGCACAGATGTTATTAGAAATGTAAAAATAAGATTTAATTTTAATAAAACAATTGATGAAGCAACAGTAAACGCAACTACCTTTATTGTAAAAGATAATGGCGGCAATCCGATTGCTGGCACGCGAACAATAACTAGCAAGAGAATTGAGTTTACGCCTGAATCTCTCTGCCCAGATAACCCGTGCGGAGCAGTAAATTGTTTTTCCAGCGGGTCAGTAACAGTAGAAGTAGTTGATGGCGCAAGCGGAATTTTAAGTGTTAGTGGCCAGGAAGTTACTTGTGGAGTTTCCGGGACTATATGCCAAATTGGATTCACTGTCGGCGATATTATTGATTGCGAAGATCCTAATGTGAATCTTTATTTTAATAATGAACAGATATGCGTAAACACTGATAATGAAATTGGCGCTACTGCCCAAGACGATTCTGGAATAGCAAATATTGAGTTTTTTGCCAATGAAGCTATAATCGATGATTTAGCTAATCCTGATCCATCTAATATTAATCCCTTTACTGCTTCAACTTTTTGGGATGGTAGCGGATATATAGTAGGAGAAAGTATTATTTTTAAAGCAACTGCTTATGATTTAGATGATCATAATAAAAATGCTACTAAAACAGCAAATTTAAGGCCTGAGCATTGCTGTAATGGAGCACAGGACGGTGATGAAACCGGAATAGATTGTGGTGGTGAAGATTGTACTAATTGTGAAGGAGCGGCTTGCGCTACGGATATAAATACGCCTGCTTTAAGTTGTAGTGATAATCTCTGTACTTCTGGCTTTTGCACTTCTGTTGGTTCTGATGGAGATGCTTGTGAATCAGCTGGTTATAACGAAGGTGTAAATAATTGCTGCCTTTGTCAAAATGCGCCTAGAATTGATTGGATTAGTCCAGCTGATGGAGCAATCGGAAGTTTCGTGACTATTAGCGGAAGATATTTTGGCACAACTACTCCAGGTACAGTTTATTTTTGGAATGGGAGTGATTATGTTGCCGCTCAATTTCCTGATAGCGTAAACGCAAGTTGCAATAATAATTGGCAGGATAATCAAATTATTGTAGTAGTGCCTGCTACGGCGGTTGACGGGCCGATTAAGGTAGTTAGTGCTAACGGATATGACGATACTACTGATAATACTAGAGGAGCTCTTATTAATGATTTTGACGTTAATGACATAATTCGGCCAGGACTTTGTGATTTAGAGCCAGGGTATGGGGTAATGAATGAGGAGATTACTTATCAAGGCATAAATTTATTAAATGGTGTAGCTTATTTTGGCAGTATAACAAGCAAAGTAGCGGCTTTGAATTCTATTTTTAATAATACTAACGGCACAGCTCGGATACCGAATATTGGAGCCGGTAAAAAAACAACTTTTGTTGAGGTAGGCGGTGAGGCTTCAAATTATATGAATTTTGAAGTGCAGTATGATTCTACTAATCAGCCAGTAATTGATTATATAAATTTAGATCAAGGCCCGGTTGGGCAATATATTACTATTTATGGCAGTAATTTTAAAAGATATAAAGCTGGTTTAAGTCAAGTGCAATTTTATTTATTTTCAAATAAGGATGGCACCATAACAGACGTTGACATTAATTTTCCAGCCGCCTGCCAGAGCATCTGGTGGCATGACACCTATATTTTAGTAAAAGTACCGGATATGGGAGTAAGCGGCGATTATAAGGTTATAGTTACTAATAGAGATGATAACGTTAGTGAGCCAGCTAATTTTATTATTACTAATGGAGAACCTGGTCCGGGAATTTGTGGATTAAATCCGACTAACGGTCCGATTGGGCAAGCAATAGAAATTTATGGAGATAATTTAAGTGATTCTGGCCAAGCATTTTTTTATAATAATATTGAAGCCTCGATAAGTAGTTGGTCGAATCAAGAAGTTAGCACTTTTGTGCCAGCGTCTGCCCAGACCGGTCCAGTTAAAATAGTTAGTGGTGGTTTAAATAGTAATAGTTTGCCTTTTACAGTCGGCTTTTGTTCAGATAACAGTGAATGTTTAACTGCCGGGGAAATATGTTGTGGTGCAGGTACTCCTTGGGCAGGTATTTGCCGGCCAGAAAATGAATGCGATGATGGGGAAGTGAGTAGTTGTACTTTTAGTTGGACTTTTTCTACTGCTGAAGGAGCGCCTGAGACTTGTTGTGAAAATGATCCAGAAGATTGTGACGGGCTTTGCCCTAATTCCCCGGGTGAGTGCCAAATTCTTGACAATGTTGTTATGGGCGAATGCGGGAATAATTATTGCGGGAAAATAGATGATTGTTTAACTTGTAATGGAAGTAATGGAGATTGTGTGGGTAAGGAAGCTAATGAATTTTGCTCTGATGAAGTAGGAATTTGCGTTAGTAAATGTTCATATAATAGTGATTTAAATAAATGTGAATTAAACGGTTCTACTTGTGATAATATAGCAACTACTACAATATCGAATTTTGTATATACTAAGCAATGTAATAATGTGGAAGGACAAGGAATTTGGCAGATTGAAGAATCAGCTTCCTGCCCAGATGGCACATTTAAGGCTTTAAATAATTGGTGCACAGTCGGTGTTCAAGATAATCCTAGTGAATGTGATTTATGTGCAGATGGATTTAGTTGTCAGGATGAAATTTGCGTAATTAAAAAGGAAGTTTGTCCGAATGACTCAACCTGTAGCGGAAATGAATGTATAGCTGATGAGGAAAATTGTGAATGCTGTTGCCGAGTTGGTTATGATAGCCAAGATTGTTGCGCTGGCTTAACCTGTGATTCAGGAGGATGTGATGAGAATAATGAAAATTTTGGCGTTTGTTCTGGATGTTTGGTAACCATTGGAGGCTCACCTAATCAAACGGCTAGTGATTTCGCTTGTAATTGTTATGGATTTCCAACTAGGCGTTGTGAATTAGATAATCCGAGTTATCCAAATGGAATTTGTGAGGACCAGCCAGAGGTTGGCGAGTCTTGTGACAATGATCCAATAACTCCGGTTTGCGATGACACCCCTAATCTATGCGGGCTAGATCTTTATTGTAGTGTTGCTGATAATTGTACTTGCCAAGAGTTAGCCGACGTAGGCGAGCCCTGCTTTGTTGGCAGTGATAGTTGCAATCCTGATGATCCGCCTTGTACGAGCGGGTTAGTTTGTAATAATTGTATTTGTGAAGGAGAAAATATTGGACCTAAAATTTTGGCGATTTCACCTGATGAAGGCGAAACTGAAGTCTGCCGTAATGCGATTATAAAAGCTAGTTTTGACCAGCCAATGAATATAAGTAGTTTTGCTGATAATGTAATTTTGTTGGGAGATTATGAAACTAGTGAATGTCCGGCTGGTTCATATTTACTTTCGTTAAATAACGGAGAAATTATAGGTAATGGAAAATTAGCTAGAGTTTATAATAAAGTTAAAAGTATTTTTAAAAATTTATTTAGCCGGTTTAATAATGATGCTATGGCTAGTCCAATACCAGGTAACAATTATTGCGCAGTTAATGGGAATATTAGCGGCGTAGATATTACAGATTCGTCAACAGTTTTAATATTTATGCCTGATAAGCCGCTTGATTCTGACCGGAATTATTTTGCTATTATTAAGGGTGATCCTAATTTGGATAATAGCCAGGGAGTTTTAAATAAGGATGGTATTGGCTTTAATGGTTTTGATGAAGAGGAATTTAATAGAGTAGAATTTAGTCGGGCAAAAATTTGGCCGTTTAGGACGGGAAGTGAAATTTGTCAATTGTCTAACGTTATAGTGGAGCCTAATAGTCTTTTATTAAAAAAACCTGGTGAAGAAAAATCCTTAGTTGCTTGGCCAAAAGCTGTTAATGGAAATGATATTAACGAAGCGCCTGGAGACTATGAATGGCGTTGGAGTTGGGATTCAGATAACTCTTCAGTAGCCCTGGTAAGTAGTAGTGATGACACTACCCAAACCGTTATAGCCGGCAATAGAGATGATGCTCGGACTTATATTAATGCTATTGCCGAAATAACTGTAGATTCAGTAAATAATACTGTTGGTCAGGAAAAGAGCGGCCGGGCTCAAGTCTTCACTTTTTTATGCGAGAACCCTTGGCCACCGGAAAAAGATGGCATCTGGACGCCTTGGCAAGATAATGTGGAAGGGATGAACTGTTTGCCCGGAACCGGCCAATGTTATAATACTAATTATGAATTATATTATTGCCGCGACCAAGGTGGGCCAGGCACGGTTGATGATTTACCGGCTATTTTGAGCGACGACACGATTATTCGGGGCAAGACAGGAGATGTTTTAAAAGAATCATATTTTTTCCGGGAAGATTCTCCGGATGTATCTGGTGTTACCTTTTTACAAGTTACTTTAATTCCAACAGCCGGTCAGCGGGTTGCTTTAGATTGGGTTTCTGTAGACAATGCAGTTAGTTATCAGGTTTATTATGGGGAGAGTCCTGGAAATTATGACCGGCCGATTAATATTAATCCAATTGTGCCAACCGATCCACCTCCCACATTCTACACTTTTGAAAATTTAACTAATGATAAAACATATTATTTTGTTGTTACGGCTACTTATAATACTGGCGCGGTAAGCGGTTATTCTAATGAAGTACTTGCCATACCTAGAGACATTATGCCTCCTATAAAACCTACTATTATCGAGATAATTCCCGGGCCAGGCTATGTAAGTATAGAGTGGCAAGACGACAGCGAAGAAGAGGCAGTAAGTTTTAGAACATTTCATAAAGCAACAGAAACTTGTAACGCAAGTGTAAATTTTGGTGATTCGCAGGCAATGTCTAGCAGTCCGGTAAAAATTTCTTATTTAAATAATGGCACTGATTATTGTTTTGGTTTAGTAGCTTATGATTTATCCGGAAATAGAAGCGCTATAAGTCCGATTGCAGCTATTCCTTTTGCTATTCCGGCTAATCTTTCTGCCACGGCTGCTGATCGTCAAGTTAACTTAACCTGGAATGAGGCGGATGGAGCTAGTAGTTATAAAGTCTATCATGGTACCTCTTCCGGCGATTATTCCAATTCTTCGGCTATTAATATAGGAGATAATATTACCGGTTTAGCTAACGGAACAACCTATTATTTTGTTATTACGTCTATTAATGCTGACGGTGCTGAAAGTGGATATTCCGGAGAAGTAAACGCAATTCCGATAGCGCCAGCAGATTAAATAACATATAACATAAAATATATAACATGCAACATGGTTTTAAAAAAAATAAATATATATATTTGGGACTGTCAATTTTAGCAGTTAGTTTATTGTTGCTTATAACTAGATCAAATCGGCCGACGATTTTTGTTTATGCAGCTGATACGCCAAGTCCGGATGTGATTGCTGTTAGAGTAATGCCTAATCCGAATAATTATAGTCCTTTGCGCTGGTATTATGACCAGGGTTTTGGCGGTTCGCCGGAAGCTTTAATGGTTGACGGGTATGACGCGGTGCGCGACGGCCGGACGATTTATGTTAATGCTGGTAATGTAGCTTGGAACCCTGGTATCGGAAACTATCAATTATATACCAATATATATTTAATTTCCTATAACCAGAACGCTGATCAGGCCACGAGAGACATTTTAAATCGAGTTTTAGAACATTGGAAATTTAATCTTAATTTAGGTGAAGTAAAGACTGGCGGAGGAGATAGATCAACTTGTAGCGAAAATAGTGATCTAACTTGTTTAGTGGATGAAGAGTGCGCTGGCCAGGGATATTGTAATAGCTTTAAAGCCCAGATTACCCGGGACGTTAAAAGATTAGCTCAGGTTAATGATATTAAAGATTCACTAGAAAATTATAAAAATAAGAATGGCTATTATCCGATTTTAAGCTCTGGCAGTTATGTGCCTAACGCCAGTATTTCAACCTGGCCGAGCTGGAGCGCTTCTTTAGGTTTTCCAGTTGACCCGATTAATAAATTAAGCGAATGTTCGGGGTATGACGCCACTACCTGTTGGGATGAAATTGATCAGAAGTTTGCTTGGCCTAATGATTTAAATAATGGCACTTTACCAGGAGGTAATCACGCTTCAGTTTACAAGACCGCTGCTAACGGTTCAAGTTATAATTTTTGCTCTTTTTCTGAAAGCGGTTTAAATATTAATAATAAACTCTGTAAACCTAGCACCTGTGAACCAATGTGTTATAATAAGGAATGTGGAAATGACGGCTGCGGTGGGACTTGCGGAACTTGCGACTTTGGTGAATCCTGCTTCCAGGGTAAATGTTACGCAGGTTGCGTTACTGCTCCGGGCTGTAGAGCTAGTTTAGCTAACGCTTATATAGTTCCTGGCTATTGCGGAACCGAACAATGCTATAATTGTTTAGCTGGTTTTGAATGGAATGGATCGGCTTGCATAGCACCTGTTGTTTCATGCCAACCAGATGGATGTAATGGAATTTGTCCGGATAGTTGTGTTGTTGGCGATGATCCAGATTGTAGCGCAATCGGTTGCCAGCCGGGCGACGGTAAATGTGATCCAGCCAATGAATGCTCAACTGGCGGAGCTGGTGATTGTACTGTAAGCGATTGCTGTGGTAATGACTCTTGTGATGCTGGCGTAGGCGAGGACGTTGATAACTGTCCAACTGATTGCCAGACACCCCCACCGCCTGTTGGTAGTTGCATATTTCCATTTGACTTCCCGTGTTTATTTAATTAGTATTATTTAACTTTAAAAATATGGAAAATGACGATTTTAAAAAAATTAAAAAATTAGAAAAACAATTAACAGCCGCGGTTTTTCTTTTTATAATTACGATTGCGACCGGCGCTTGGATTATTTTC
>Ga0075122_10001784_pt1 | contig 14755 bp, 13 predicted proteins | sample AntAceMetag02UKB_FD_69790 | JGI IMG/M metagenome (GOLD analysis project Ga0075122, IMG submission 69790) | Saline lake microbial communities from Ace Lake, Antarctica - Antarctic Ace Lake Metagenome 02UKB | ecosystem: Environmental > Aquatic > Non-marine Saline and Alkaline > Saline | place... | reverse complement strand
AATTGAAGTGGCCTTGTCGTCCTTTTTTTCATCTTTCTTTGCTTGTCCTGATTCCGCTGAGAGGGACGAAGGGTCAGTAGCTTCAATAATATCAATTCTCCAGCCAGTTAAACGGGCGGCTAACCTGGCGTTTTGCCCGCTTTTGCCAATAGCTAAAGAAAGCTGGTCAGCCTGGACTTTCACAATAGCCTTTTTTTCTTCCTCATTGGTTTCAACAGATATTACTTTAGCTGGTGATAAAGCGTTAGAAATAAATTTAGCTGAATCTTCGTCGTATTGAATAATATCAATTTTTTCACCGCCTAGTTCACTAATAATAGTTTGAATTCTGGCTCCGCGCTGGCCCACGCAGGACCCTATCGGATCAACATTATCCGAATCAGTCCAAACAGCCACCTTAGATCTAGAGCCGGCTTCGCGAGCTACACTTTTTAATTCTACTAAACTATTAGAAATTTCCGGTATTTCTAAATAAAAAACTTTTCTAAGAATTTCCTCTGAAGTACGGGAAAGAATTACTTCTGAACCCTTAGGTCCGAAGCGGACTTCTTTAATATAGACTTTAATTCTTTCACCCGGATTATAGTTCTCTCCGTAGATTTGTTCTTCTGACGGTAAAAAGCCGACTGTTTTTCCTAAATCAATTAAAACCATCCGGCCTTCTCGCCTCTGGACTACACCACTGACTACTTCTTTTTCTTTATCTTTAAATTCGTTAAAAATCATTTCTCTTTCGGCCTCTCGTAATCTTTGGACAATCACTTGCTTAGCGGTTTGGGCAGCCATACGGCCATAAGCATCTGGTATTTCTAATTTAGTTTTTATTTCATCTCCGACCTTAGCGGTTTTTTTAATTTCTTTAGCCTCACTTATTTGCAAATCGGTTTTAGGATTAAATCTTCGTTCCTCCTCTGTCCCGTCGCTCGCGAGTGACGGGACTCCGGCCGACCCTCCTACTGGCGAGACAGGCGAGTTTTTATCTTTAGTTTTATTTTTTTCAGTTTCTTTTTTCCCATCGTCCCGAGTACTCGGGATCGGGACAGGCAGGACAGATTTTTTAGTTTTATCTTCCTCCTCTGTCCCGTCGCTCGCGAGTGACAGGATTTCCTCAGGAACATCTTCAACCACTGTTTTCACATCAAAAACTTTTGAATTGCCGGTTTCCGGGTCAAATTCCACTTTTATATTTTGATTTTTTTCGCCAAAGTCCTTGCGGTAGGCCGCGGATAAGGCTGATTCAATCGTAGCAATTACTGATTCTTGATCAAGGCCTTTTTCTTCGCAAATTTGTTTTATAGCATTAGATAAATCTGACATATATTTTTGTTTATAGTTGATATAAGTTAAACAAGTAAAAAGGCTAATTGTTATATTAAACAACTAGCCTTTATTAATTAAAATAATAGCATAGGGAGTAATTAGTGTCAAATATTTACCCTGTTAGAAACAGTTTTTAATCCCGAGTACTTAGGGTTGACATAAATTAGAAAATACACTATATTTATATATTAAGTTTGATCTTTAAAAACAAACTCTCAAAAGGAGATAGTCGCAATGAAAACATCTGAAATCATTAGCTCTAAAAAGAGCTGGAAGCTAATACTTCCTTTGTTAGGAGTAGTATTAGGAGTATTAGTTATTGTTAGTCTGGTAAAATTTGGTACAGTTTTCTTTTTTGTCCCGTTCTGGTTTTGGACTGTTGACAAAATTATTAACCTTACTGGAGCTAATCTCTGGATAGCCAGAGGATTAGCCGCTCTTGCTGTTATACCTTTCTTTTATCTGATAAAGTTAATATTTTCCTGGAAACCTGAAAAAAGAAAGGTTGGCTGGATTCTTCTTTCTGTCCTAATGGCCTCTCTATGTTTTTCCATGTTTTTTCTCTCGGAAGATATTTATTTTTCCTTTAAAACTGGTCAGGCTCAAAAATGGTATATTGTAACGCCTGAAGGAGAATATGAATTTTCTGATTCACCGGGTTATAATACTCTCTGGGGAATCCAGTATGAAAAAGTAACTCCGGCAGTAATTAAAAAATATATTGAGCAGGAAAAAGAGGAAACAGCGGGGACGACAGAAGACGAAAAAAAAGAAATATCTCCTACACTTCCAAAAGAAGTAAAAGGAGTAGTGAAGGCTTATAATTATTTATTTAATCGTCCTGTAAGAGAGATAAGACCGAAAGCGGTTTCTAAAGAGCCAGGAAGTTTGGTGCTAAGTGCTGAAGAAGAGAAGCTTTTAGTTGAGGAATTAATAAAAATTTCTCCGCCATGGTTCGACAATGAACATTTTAGAATCCTTGCCATCCTTGAACTTTTATATGAAACAGGAAATTTATCTAAACATGAAGGTGTCTTGTGCAATATTATGGTTACAGAGGCGCTAGATGGCAACTTATTCGGGCGAACAATAATCTATTATTTAGCAGAAACTGGATCAGAAAAATCAATTCCAGCCCTACTGGGAGTTTTCTCTAATGCAAGGCGTTCTGACGTTAGAGAACTGACTAAAAAAGCAATCAAAACTATCAAAGACAGGGAGGAAAAGTAATATTAAAAAAGAAAGGGGTTAGGTGATTCTTTATTGTAGCTGTAAATGTAGATGTAGTATATATATCGGAGTAGTAGAATTATTATCAACTTTTTCCAAAGGAAAACAAGAGCTTAACTTTAATAAAAGTTAGGCTCTTTTCTTTTTGGGCCATTGAAGATAAAATCTTTACCCTGTGAAATGAATTTTTAATAGGGTTGACATAAATTAAAAAGTATGCTATACTGCTATATTAAGTATGGAAATTGTTCTTTTACTTGATTTTCTAATATTTTAGGTAAATTAAGAGTAATATTAGAGCAATTTCCGCTTAATGAATGGTCTTTGACAATATATAAATAATATAAATGAAGCAAAATCGAAAGGTAGGTAAGAAAATGACAGTTCAGACAAAGAAGAAGATTGGGAAGGCGATTTTAGCAATTGTGATGGCGATTTTAGCTATTCGCGTTATCTTACAGCCGTTTTTTCAAATGAGTACGTTTAGCCAGATTTTTTTGTTAAATGGCTTGGTGGCTTTAATAGCATCAGCGTTCGGAGCAGCAAATGCTTTTCCGTCCAAAATAAAAGTGAGCGTAAAGTATGTTTGGATAGGAATGTCTTTGCTCTTGGCGGCTGTTTTTGTGGATTTAGGACTCGTTGTCTCATGGGCTGTTTCTAGCAGGTTTTGGCCGTTGCTTATCATAGCGACGTTTATTTGGCGAAAACCAGTTATGTCACTTCCGGAAAAACTTTTTGTTAAAATTCAAGACAATCCTACTCATTGTGGAGTAGTTGAAGTTTGGGGTAAGAGATCAGGAGAAACAGTAAAACCCGGCTACAAACCTTCTGTACCGTTTTTTCCTTTTAAGCTTACTTACCATCCAATAAGTTTAGAACAGAGAAAAACCGAGATAATAATAACTGTTTGGTGCAAAGCCGCCACAAAGATGTATGTCGAATGTAGAGTGAGGTTTTCAATTATTTGGAGACCTGATTCAAAAAAAACCGATGACTTCATAAACAAAGGTAAAAGTTCCGGCATAATTGACCTTTTGGCTGACATAGCTGAGGCTAAGGTTGAAAAATTTTCCGAAGATGAGAAATGGTCGGAATTTTTATCTCACAAACAAAAAGTTCAGGAGGCCTTGTCCGACTCTATCACTGGCAAGACAACGTTATTTACCGGAGACGGGATGCCTGATAACCATAATCTAGGTATAGAAGTCTTTGGTATCTTGGTTGATGATATTGAACCAGTTAGCGATGACCTTAAAATAGCGATGCTCCAACTACCAATGGAGCAAGCGCAGAGAATATCGCAGCATTATCAGGCTACGACAGACAGAACTAGCGCGCAAAAATTAGTGGAGCTATCTGGTGATAAAATATCCTTAAAAGACGCTATGGCTATGATAGTGGAAGTAAGATTACTTGACGAAGCAAAGGCTGTTAAGACAATTACTGACTTTAAAGGTCTTGGTAGTGCTGGTGCTGGCGGTTCTCTGATTGCTGCAATGAGTCAGAGCGGTAAAGGAGGTGGCAAATGAGTTTTTCTGGAAAATTTTTTATAGGTGTAATAATTATTTTAGCTGTGTGGTTTCCTCTCCAGAATGATAATTTTATGGCTGGCATAAGATATGTTCGATCGAAGATTGATGGTCAGACTAACAACTTTCATTTGAGCGCCACACGAAAAAATATCGAGAATGAGACGACAGTCGCGGTTGCCAAGGAAGATTTTCTTATCTTCAAACCTGAGACTGACACCACATTTATTGCTACCAGTGATAGCCTTAAACGTGGAACTAAAATGGTTTTGGATAATGTCAAATCTGAACCCCGGTTTCATGTAAAAGAGGCCATGGTCAAGGTTGTCCTTGAAGAGAAAGATTTTTTCACTGGCGAGACGGTTTGGGTTCCGTATTCTAGAATAAAGATATTGGAACGCCATCACGCGTCCTTTTTCTCTTCTTTCTCTTCTTCGTCCCAATCGAAAGTTCAACCAAACTATAAAGTCTATCAACCCGGCACCTACACTTTTAAACTCAAGGCCGGTCAGAAGACTGATCATTGGATTACGTTCCCGCAAGGAGTTACTATTAATTATAGTTTTAGCTCCGAAGATGGAAAATTCCAGGTGCTGTATGACGATGGCGAAGTTGTCTCTATTTGGTCTGCGAAACGCTTACCAAAAAACAAGTATAAGTTCAAAATGATCGCCGTGACCGATCAACCGAAGATCACAATGGTTGTGACTTCAAGTTAACAGAACCTTTTAACAGAATTTATAAATTAATAAGGGAGCAGAGATATAACTTTGCTCCCTTTTTTAATACAGAATTAATAATAAGGAGTTAAAATTATTAGATTTTTTGAAATTAAAATATTTAAGAGTAAAAATTACGAAAAAGACTTGACAAAATTTATTAATTTTGCTAAGGTTAAGGTAATTGAAAGCTCTTAATAAAAAATACGTTCATTTTTAACCTCTTATAGAAGGAGGGCAGAAGTCATGAAAAAGCAAATTATTCTTGGGGTAATGATATTTGCCCTTATCGTTGCAGTTTTCACTGCTTTTGTATCAGAATCTGAGGCGATCGGTACTCTTAAACAGGCCAAAGATTTTATGGCTAATGGCCAGTATCAACAGGCTGAAGCAATTTTTCAGGCTCGGACTGAGAAAAATAACCAGGATGCGGATTCGTATTATTGGTGGGGTATTTGCCAGGTCCAGCAGGGTTATCAGGCTGACCAAAAATTTTTGCAGGCAATTGGATTAAAACCCGATTTCAACAAGTTAATTGCCGGTATCTATCAGCAAGAAGCAAATGTTTTTTTGCGAAAAGGTCAAATCGATACAGCCACCAGTCTCTTTGACAAAGCGATTAAGTGGGATGAAGGTTCAAAAATTGAAATCGCCAAGTCTCTCTTTGACTCGGGCCAGTACAAATTAGCAATCCGATATCATTCGGGATATGCTGATAAAACTGCGGATATCTTTTTTGCCAAAGGCGAGATTTTGGACGGTGAAGCCGCTCTGTCGTATTATCGCGAGACCGGGAAATATTCTTCAAAACACAACGAGACGATCAAGAGTAAACTCCTGGCAATTTCCAAGATTAAGTTTGAGGAAAAGGATATCCAGTTTTGGAGAAGCGCAGCAGCGGAGTTCGGCAGCATACCTCCGGATTTTAAAGTCTACAAACTCGGCACCTACACTTTTAAACTCAAGGCCGGCCAGAAGACTGATCACTGGGTTACGTTTCCGCAAGGAGTCATTATTAATTATAGTTTTAGCTCCGAAGATGGAAAATTCCAGGTGCTGTATGACGATGGTGAAGTTGTTTCTATTTGGTCTGCGAAACGCTTACCAAAAAACAAGTATAAGTTCAAAATGATCGCCGTGATTGATCAACCGAAGATCACAATGGTTGTGACTTCAAAAAGTAGACTTGCTCTTAGTCAAAATTGATTAAGCAGGTATCTTACGAACAAGCGAGGATGACATTATAATGTCATCCTCTTTTTTATTTATTTAGTGTGTGTTATAATGGATATAAGAAATATCAATAATAATTTAGAATATCAATATGAAGCGAATGATCTATACAATAACTATTATTTTATGTTATTCTTTTTTTTGTGTTAATTTTGTAAATGCAACAGTAACAATAGGAACCGATAATGATTGCCCCGTAGGTGAGACTTGTCTTGAAAATCCTCTTGAAACAGACTCCCCGCAAATTTTTATCGGTCAAATTATTAATGGGGTTTTAGGGATTGTTGGGTCTTTGGCTTTGGCTATGTTTATCTACGGCGGATTTTTATGGATGACAGCGGCCGGGAATGCTGAACAGGTTACTAAGGGAAGGAACGTTTTAGTTTGGGCGACCTTGGGGATAATTATTATATTTTCATCTTACGCTCTCGTGCGTTTTGTTATTTATGATGTTATCCAACCTAATCCGCCAGCGGAACAGACTAATTAGCAATATTTGTATATAAAAAAAGGACGGGTAAAGTACCGTCTTTTTTATTTTGTATAAAATTTATGGGCTACGGGCTATGGGACTAAGAGCGCCGCGCCAATAGCGCCGGAATTTTTTCCTAGTTTACTTGTTAAGATTTTTATTTTTTTCGCTTCCGGGTTTATTATATATTCTTTTAAGGTTTTTTTCAGCTTAGATAAAAATAAGCCATGGGATTCGGCTACGCCGCCGCCTAAGACAATTATTTCCGGATCAATTAAATTAACAACATTAGCCAGCCCCAGGCCGAGATAATGCCCGATCTCTTTATAAGTCTTATCAGCTAAGATATCTCCGCCATAGGCTTCTTGAGCTAGTTTAGCCGGATTGTTCTGGGTTAATTTTTGGTAAATTTTTTCTAAATCAATAATTTGTTCTTTATTGACTGGTTCATTGGCCGAGCAATTAATTATTATATGTCCGAATTCGCCAGCTGCCTGCCGGCTGCCAGTATAAATTTTATTATCAAGCCATAAAGCTCCACCCAGGCCAGTGCCGATAATTAAACCAAAAATATTATTATATTTTTGAACAGCGCCCAGTTTAACTTCAGCCCGCAAGAAACAGTTAGCGTCATTATCAATCATAATAGGTAAATCAAAATTATTTGATAGCCGGTCAATTATTTTTACCCCATCCAGCCAGGGAAGATTCGGGGATTTAATAATTTTCCCGGCTGGTTTATCAATTAAGCCGGCAATGCCAAAACCCAAACCCTCAACTTTTAATTTTTTTTGTTTGGCTTTAGCCAGTAGAGGATCAACCAAGGCTTTAATCATTATTAGAAAATGCTCTAAATTATCTTTAGGCGTAGCTAAGGTACAATCGTCTAAAACCTGTCCATCTTTAAGCAGAACAGCTTTCATGTTTGTTCCTCCTATGTCGATTCCGATGGAGACGTGATTATTTTTGTTATCGTTTTTCATAGTTGATTTTATAAGGTGTGTTTAGCAAATGGCATTTGTGATTATTAGGATTTTTAGGATTGTTAGGAATAATTTTTTTATATTTATATTATTGTTTTCAATAATCTCAAAGATCTCAATAATCTTAAGAATCCTATTTGAATAGTCGTTTCGCCTCTTCCCAGAGAGCAGGGTTATTATTAACCTCTCGTTCCCAATACCACCATTCAGCTCCCCAGAGATAGAATTCTTTAAATCCGGTTTTAGCCGAGAATTTTATAATTTCTCTAAATTTGTTTAGATCCATGGTTCTATCACGGTCGGCTTGGCTTAAATTTTGGTAAGGAGCCGACCCCCAGGGTTCAGCTTGCAATTCTATTACTATCCAGTCCTGCGGTTGAGCAAACATTTGGGTTATGTTTTTTTTAAAGCGGAAAAATCCGGGCGTGATTGGATAATGGATATATCTTTTAAAAAATTGAGAATAAGTATTTAGGTACATAGTTGTACCGAAAATGTCAGCTCGTTTAGCCGCCGGTACCCAGGTAGATAACTCGCCAGAATCGGTAATTATAATCGGCCGAGAATCAAGGGAGCGCGTTAGATTAATTTCTGAGTCCAATAACTCTTTGTCTAATTTAGGACAGTCGCCAAAATGCGATAAAAATGGCTCATTTTCAATTTGCCAGGCAATAATGTTTTTATTATTTTTATAGCGGTTTACAGTTTTAGTTAAATAAGCTAAGATTTTTTTATCTCGGCCGGCTTTATTTAACTCCCCAGTCCAACTAGGAAAATGGCATTCTGGCCAGCGCGGCAGGCGTCCGCCAATAGCTAAAATAATTTCTGAATTTCTTTTGCTTGCTTGCTCAATTTGCCAGTCTAAATTCTGCCAATTAAATTGTCCATTGGTTGGTTCGATTTCGTCCCAATAAGCAGGTAGTCTTATTTTTCTTACTCCTAAATCATCTAAGATAGCTAAATAAACTTTTTGCCAATCAAAACCTAAATCCGTAGCCTGCTTTTTAGAAAAGGTTAAGCCATATTCTAATTCATCTGGTTTAAAAACATGTCCGCGGCTTAGAAGGAAGATTAAAAAAAGAATTACAATAAAAACGATAAACAGTTTTTTTACCCATTTTAATATAGTAAACATATTTAATATTGCGGATATTTAGGTTTGCACATCCAGATTGAATTTTTAGTGGTTATATCTAAGACACAATCAGTTAAATAAGAGGTAATGGCGTAAGAAGCGACGATAATTATAAGGCCGATAACCCCGGCTTTAATTTGTGACATAGCTTCGCCAATTTTTTCTTCATTGCCCTGCGAGGTCATATATTTAAAACCAGCCGCAACGATAAGGACAACAAAAATAATTCCTAAAAATCCTAAAAAGACTTTAACTACTTGTGCAGTTATTGTTCTAATATCTTTCGGATTGTCGCTTGTTTCGCCAAAGGCCGTCCCGATTTGGCCAGAACCAAGGCCTTCTTGTTTATTCCATAAATTATCATCAGCTTGCACTTCAAGAATTGGGGAATTGATAGTTAACAAAGTCAGGGCGGCTGCTAGGCAGAATAATAGAATTAGTTTTTTAGTCTTCATATAGTTTGTGTTATAATTAAATTATAGTACATTATTATTATATCAAAAATTGTGAAATATACATAACTTTATGCGGTTATCAGCTAAAATTTTTTATAATATTATTGTTCAGATAATTGGTAAAATTATTGCCACTGTTTTAGGGTTAGTAGCTATTGCGATTATTACCCGGCAATTAGGCTTGGTTGGTTTTGGCCAATACACCACTATTATTACTTGGTTGTCGTTTTTTGCTATTTTAGCTGACTTTGGCTTGACTTTGGTCACGGCCCAAATGATTAGCCAACCCGGGGCGGATGAAAAAAAGTTATTAAATAATTTATTGGCGTTCAGATTAGTTTTAGCTATTTTGCTTTTATCCCTGGCGCCAATCGTTATTTTATTTTTTCCTTATAGCCAGGTGATTAAATTAGGCGTTTTAGTGACTGTATTATCTTTTTTCTTTATTGCCCTAAATCAGGTTTTAGTCGGCTTATTTCAGAAAAAATTAAGGATGGAAAAGGTGTCTTTAGCTGAAATTGTTAGCCGGGTTGTTTTAGTAATCGGCGTAATTTTGGCCGTAAAGTTGGAATTTGGCTTAATGGGAATTTTAGTAGCAACAGTAACTGCTTCAGCAATTAATTTTTTCTTATTATTTATTTTTGCCAGGTCCTTTGCGCGTTTACGCTTAGAATTTGATTTATCTATTTGGAAAGAGATTGCCCGCAAGTCTTGGCCTCTAGCCTTAACAATCGCTTTGAATTTAATTTATTTAAAAGCTGATACTTTAATTTTGTCATTAATAAAATCTGAGGCGGAAGTCGGCATTTATGGCGCGGCCTATAAAGTAGTTGATGTGCTAATCACTATTCCCTTTATGTTCGCCGGAATTATTTTGCCAGTTATGACTTTTAATTGGTTAAAACGAGATATATGTACCTTAAAAAAAGTCTTGCAAAAATCTTTTGATTTTATGGCTATTTTAGCGGTTCCTTTAATAGTCGGCGCGCAGTTTACGGCCCATGAGGTTATGGCAATCGTCGCTGGGCAGGAGTTTTTTATTTCTGGTTCGGTTTTAAAAATTTTAATTATAGCTGCCGGGCTTATATTTTTAGGGATTATTTTTTCGCATGTTATTATCGCCATAGATAAGCAGAAGAAATTAATTTGGGCTTATGTTTTTACTTCTATAACGGCTTTATCCGGCTATCTTATTTTTATCCCGAGATTTTCTTATTTTGGTGCGGCTTGGGTAACGGTCTATAGCGAGCTGATTATTGCAATAGCGGCAATTTATTATACCTGGAAATATATTAAATTTTTCCCTAAACTAGGAAGAGCGATTAAAGCCGTTTTAGCCTCGGCTATCATGGCTCTAGGTCTTTACTATTTACCAGACTATTTTTATCAATCCGGCCTTAATTTATTACTCACCATTGGCGCGGCATCAGTCGTTTATTTTGTTAGTCTGATTGTTTTAGGCGGGATTACTAAGAAGGAAATAATTGAATTATTAAATAAGAGTTAGATTTTATATGATGGACAACAACATGTTTGCCAAAGGCGGAAAAAATATTTTAGTAATCAATTCTGGTGATCGTCTTGATTGCCCCTTACTTAATTTTTTTAGCGAATTAAGTAATTATGATTATGATTTTTATATTTATTCGGATAAAAATAAGGCTGATCAGTTACCTGGACTTACTTTTAGGAAGAAAAAAATTTATTGTGGGCCAAACCCGGAGAAAAGATTAGGTTTAATTTTATTCTTAATTTTATTTTTACCTTTGTTGTTTGGAAATTTTTTTGTTTTGCTTTATTTAAAAAAGAAAAAAGAAATTAAAGCTGTAATTTGTTGTCAGACAAGAGAAAAGATAATTTTTACTTCTTTAGCTAAAATTTTAAACTTAAAAATTATTTGGTTAGAGTTTCCGGAAATTAATTATTTTAAAATGCCTAAAATTATTTTGCGCTTGTACCGGTCTAAAGCGCAATCGGCTAAACTTATTAATTTTGTTAATTTAACTAAATTGCACCTTTTTAATTTAAAATTCAAAGAAGAAAATATTGCTTTAATTCCTTTAGGCATAAAATTAAATCAGCCACAACACCAGGCTAATATATTTTCTCGTCTAGCCAAACCGGGGAAATTCAGCTTTAGCCAGAAGTTTTTTACTTTAGGCGCAATTGTTAATTTATCTTTGCCTAACCAAGTTGAAAATTTATTGGCGGCAGCTAAAATTTGCTTAGAGGTTATTCCTAATTTGCAGTTGATTGTTGTCGATAAGAGTGAAGTGAGCGCACCAGATAAACATCTGCTTTGGTTAGTCAAAAAGCTTAATATTGATAATTTAGTTTGGTTTGTGAAAGAGCAGTCTAATTTAAGAAAATGGCTGGACAGTTTTGATATTTTTATTAATGTTAATGAGGCGCCTAAATTAGCCAATTTAGAAATAGCGCTTAAGGCTATGTTAGCCGGCCGGCCGATAATTGGGTTTATGAATTGCGGCTTTGAAGATTTAATTTTAGATAATAAAACCGGTTTATTAACTAAAGCGGGTGATAGTGAATGTTTAGCGCAAAAAATTATTGAACTTTATAAGAATAAACACTTGCGGGGTCATTTAGGCAAAGAAGCTAAAAATTTAGTTGATCAGAATTTTCGACTTAATAAAACGATAGATGAATTTGAAAAAATATTATTATGAACCCCGTTAGAAATTTTGTTAGAAATAAACGGGTAAAAAATAAAGTATTAAAAAATTAATTAGTATTATTATGGAGAAAAAAAATAGCAAAAATTTTAACGGGGTGAATAAATTTAAAATAACAACTGAAGCATCAGGTGAACGCTTAGATAAATTTTTAACTGGACAGCTAAAAGAAATTACGCGCAGCCAATTGCAAAAATTAATTAAGTCCGACCGAATTTTAGTTAATAAAAAGCCAGCGTCTGCCCATTATAAATTAAAAGATGGGGATGTGGTTGAATTGCTTGGACCTAAGGCTGACAATGGCATTTTGCCTGACTTAGCTAATTTACGAGTGGCCGAAACTGACGAATATTTAGTAATTAATAAGCCGACTGGTATGATAGTGCATGGCGGACCAGGAATTAAAGAAAAGACCTTGGCTGATAGTTTACTTAATTCATACCCGGAAATATCTGACGTCGGGGAAGATAAAATCAGGCCGGGCATAGTGCATCGTTTGGATAAGGAAGCCAGCGGGTTAATGGTAGTTACTAAAACTTCTAAATCTTATAATAATTTAAAAAAACAATTTCAAGATAGAACTATTTTTAAAGAATATACGGCTTTAGTTTATGGATCCTTAGAAAAGTCAGAGGATAAAATAAATTTTCCTATTAAGCGTTCAGCCAAGGGCTATAAGATGGCGGCTTTGCCTGATAACGAAGAGGCGGAAAACGCTCGTGAAGCGATTACTGAATTTAAGACTGCGCAAAAATTAATAAATTATACTTTACTCAAGGTTAAAATAAAAACTGGTCGGACTCATCAAATCCGGGCGCATATGGCGGCCTATGGGCACCCGATTGTCGGAGACAATATTTATAGTACAAAAAGAACTCGTGAGCAGAATAAGAAGAATGCTTTAGGCCGGATATTTTTAGTAGCCACTAAATTATCTTTTTACGATTTAGCCGGTAATGAGCAAACCTTTACAGTTGATTTACCGAAAGAATTAGAAAAGTTTTTAACGGGTTGTAAATAGAGGACTCTATAGAGTCCTCTAAATAGTGCCCTCATGAGGAGTTTATTTGTTAAATAAATGTCAAAAGAAGAATATACTTTCTACGTTTATATTATGGCGAGTCCAACCGGCACTCTTTATGTTGGCATGACTAATGATCTTTTGCGCCGAGTAATTGAACACAAGAAAGGATAAACAAAGAGCTTCACCCAAAAATATTTCTGTAATAAGTTAGTATATTATGAGATTCATGGCTATGTGTATAGCGCTATTAACAGAGAGAAGGAAATTAAAAAGTGGCGGCGAGAGAAAAAGACGCAATTAATCAAAAAGATGAATCCGCACTGGCAAGATTTGTATTATGATTTGGTTGATTTTTGCTCTTAGCTCTTTTTGTCATTTCCAACTTTTTTTTCGTCATTTCGACGACCAGCGGGAGGAGAAATCCCTTAAAGGTGAAAGTGGAGTGAACGTGACAATTAAACGTATAAGGGATTTCTCACCCGTCGCCTGCGAGCGACAGGTTCGAAATGACGAAAAAAAGGAGGAAAGAAAAGTATAGCGTAAATGTAACAATTAAATAAAATTAAATAGTTTAATATGAAAAATCAAGGAGGCCTGCTGGAGACGGCAGGAAAAGTTATTTTAATCCTAAGCATGGTTAGCTTAGGGTTTTTTTGTTTTGGGGGAAATGTATTAGCCGAAGAGTTAATTAATATTAACACCGCCAGCTTAGAAGAATTAGATACTTTACCCGGTATTGGCGCTTCAAAAGCACAAGCGATTATTGATTATCGGGCCGGGCAATTATTTGTTGTAATTGAGGATATACAAAATGTTTCCGGTATTGGCGAAGTTACTTTTAATAAAATTAAGGATTTAATTACTGTTGACTTATTACTTAAGATATTTAAACAGTGAGTCTGATAATAAAATCAAGAAATAAGAAAATATAGCCTTAAGTATGGGGATTAAATTTTATCAATAAGGTTATTTTTAATAGGGTTTTTCTTTGATTTAAAAATTGACAAAAAGAGATGAATGAACTAACATTATAGTAAATAAAGGTTATTTTTGCGATGTTAAAAAATTACAAAATTAGCAAAAAAATAATATTATATATATGCCTAACGATGATACATTTAGTTTAAAACTACAAAGATTAGTCGGCCAAATTAAATTTCGTCCAACGCTGGATTCGTTTAATGGTGTTCCGAATATAGCCAAAGAACTTGAAAACGACTATGACGAATGGAGGGCTCCAAAGAATTCTGATGTCACGCTTTATACGCCTTCGCAGAAAAAATTTATCCAACTAAATTCAGATTTTATAACGTATGTTAATGAGGGAAGTCTGATTGTTAATGAGTCAGAGGCTACAATAATAGAATTAAAAGAACATTTTGAGAAGTTATATGCAAAATTTGTAGCTGATTGTTCAATCGAAATAATTAATAGGGTAGGTTTTAGGAATACTATAATTATTGAAACCGATTTTGAGTATCAAGATTTAGTAAATTTAATTTATGGAAAATTTTATTCTACAAATGAATTAATTAAAAATATTTCAAGCGAAGAGCAAAAAGATGTTGCTTTTATTCTTGATTCAATGAAAAATGATTTTTTAAATCATATTCAAATCGGACCCGTCACGAAAGAGCAAGCCTTAATGCATTTTAATAGTAAGTTTGATGTCGATATTGACCATATAGCAAAGAACGGAGTTTTTATTGATTTAGATGTTTTTGTAAAAGATGGATTAACAGGCGACAATGTATTAAGTAAATTTAATGGTGCTATTGATGAGAATTTTAGAATAATTAATGCATATATTGACTATTTAAGTTCTTAAATTATGATAGCAGTAGATATACCAACAAATTTTTATGTAAGCAACGAGCCAACGATAGTATTGGATAATCAAATATTGAATGATATTGAGCAAAAAGTTATTGTTGAACATACGGAGTATGATAAATTGCCTGC
>Ga0075122_10001782_pt1 | contig 14760 bp, 26 predicted proteins | sample AntAceMetag02UKB_FD_69790 | JGI IMG/M metagenome (GOLD analysis project Ga0075122, IMG submission 69790) | Saline lake microbial communities from Ace Lake, Antarctica - Antarctic Ace Lake Metagenome 02UKB | ecosystem: Environmental > Aquatic > Non-marine Saline and Alkaline > Saline | place... | reverse complement strand
AAAGCTTTAGAAACTGATACTTTTACTTCTACCGTTGGGTTAATAAAAGCTAAATGTTGTTTAGCTCTCGGAAAAGAACCTAAAGATGTACCTGATTTTGATTTCTTAAAAATGATGGTGGGTATGAAGTATAAACTGGTTAAGAATGAAGGGCCTATTAGTAGTCCATGGACAAGACCACGAAACGACATATTACAATTCGTTAAATAAATTTTTTTTATTTTTTTCATTAAATAAAAAGGTGATAGGTATGAATAGGTATAAAAATATAATAATAGAATGTTTACTAGGTCTTAAGAATGCCAATCTTATTTCTCAATCTGATGTAAAGGAATTAACACAGAGTATTTCTAAAAGAATAGAGATTCATGGTACTATAGACATAGCGCCAACTTCTATTGTGGACAATAATGTAAAAGTAATTAAGACAAATTTCCATGATGTGGTAAATGAGGATTAATAAAATGACAGAACGATTAGTGTTTAATGCTAGCCCATCAAGTATGGGTTCATATGAGGATTCACAGTTACAGTTTTATTGTGGGTACATTGCCAAAAGAAAACCTGATACCAATGTAGTTAAAAGCTATGGGTGTGCGGGGCAGGTTGTGCATTATGTTCTGGAAGAATATGCCAAAAATAAGAACACAGATTACAAAAAATTATTACCAGAAAAATGGGGTAATTGGTCTTCTTATGGTAACCCTCCAATTAATTTGTACACTGCATACAGTCTCAGTAAAGGTGGAGCACCATTGAACATTGTTGATTATGAGTTCGCTGTTACGAATGGAGTTAGTAAATTAAAAAATTATTCTAATTTTAAAACTGAAGAACAAATAGTGTTCCCGTTAATAGATAATGAAAAAGCTTTGGTAAATATTAAAGGTTACATAGACCTTCAGATAATACATGATGATGGTAGTATAACTATTGTGGACTGGAAAACTAGTAGTTCAGTGGGTAAAGGAGATAATTTTAAGAACCAATTGTTTCATTATGCTCTAAGTGTTTGGAAGAAACATGGAATTATACCTAAAGAACTAGTATTGGAATATATTAAGATAGATAGGACCAAGAGGATGATGTTGGTAGAAGATAAACATAACCACAAATATGATAGTACTGTAGAAGTTTTCACTAAAGAAGACCTCCTTAATTACGAGAAACATCTTATTAGTACAGTTAATGAAATAATAGATAAAGGGTTTGATATTAACAAGTATTCACCTGGTAAATGGGATAATATTTTTAATGCGCACAAAAAGTTTTGTGTTGAAGAAGTTTCTAGGAGATTACAGAATAAACCAGTTGAACAGGACTCCACACAAATTTTTACTATTGTTAAGTATGGTCATAAACATATTTTGAAAGGGCCTATCACTTCTCTTTTATTACAGGGGTTATGTGGAGAGATGAGTTACAAGGAAGAGAATGAATATGTTGTATCTAGTGCTAACCGTAAAAATAATGGTGATTGGGATGGATGGTACAGGTTATACAATGGGCTGGATAATAGTTTTCCTCCTGGGTTACTGTATATTGTTAAAGGTGTGTTGAATGATTATGCCAAGCACAAAAAAATATATATTAAGATAAGGTATGATGATAAACGGAAACAGAAAACTGTTATTAAAGTTCCTAATGCGTTAATGACCATAAAAGAATTACGACCAAAACAGAAAACCTCAGCGGATCTAGCTGATGTGAATGAAAGTGGTATTTTTTCTATTGCAACAGGAGTGGGAAAAACTGTTCTAGCTTGTGAGATTATTAGACGTCATGGTATGAAAACATTGTTCATTGTTCATAGAACCAAATTGAGTAAGCAAGCCACTAAGACAATTGAACGTGAGTTGGACGTGCACTGTGGTAAATTGTTTGATGGTCACAAAGATGTGTGTGATGTTAATGTTGCTAATTGGCAGACAATAATCAAATCTTTGGATGGAGATAATAGTATGATGAAGTTTGCAATGGAAAACTTTCTTAAGAGCATAGACCTAGTTATTTATGATGAATGTCACATGGCTGCATGTGATAGCATGGTAAAAATTAATAAGTTTCTGATTAATTGTAAGAAAAGGTTCGGGTTAAGTGGTACACCTAGAAGAACCGATGGTCATACCATGAAATTACATGCTATTTGTGGAGATATATTAATGAAGTACCAGTACGCGGCATTCGAAGATGGTACATTAATGAAACCAACCATTAATTTTGTTAGGTTTAAACATAATATTAAACCCAAAGAAACCTTGTCTCCTGAAGAAGTACAGCGGCGAAGGCGGATGAGCAAACAGAACAAGCAATTAGAAGATTACCGTTTCGATTATGAGGATTACATTATTAACAGTGATGAACGAAACAAACTAGTTGTAGAGTATGCTAGCAAAATTTTTAAGGGTAATAAAATATTGGTGTTGGCAACTAGAGTAATGCATGTTAAGTTATTAGCTGAGATGTTGAAATGTAATTGTATCACTAATGAAACTCCTAGAAATGAACGGGACAGTATTGAAAAGGAATTTGAAGATTGTACTGAAGGGGTGTTGGTTAGTACCAGTGCAATTTATGGTACTGGTCTGGACATACCAGATATTGATAGAGTTATTAATATTAGTGCTAACAAAAGTGAGAACGATACGATACAGAAATTAGGTAGAGGAGTAAGAAGAGCTGCTGACAAAGGTAAAACAGATTTTATTTTCATTGATATATTGGATGAAGGTATACGAAGCTTAGAGAATGCTGCTAACTGTAGAATAGATGAGTTCAGAGATTATGGGCACAAAGTAAGTATAATCGAGAGAGACGAGGTTGGAAAATGAGTGAAGAAGTTAAAATAACACCAACTAAACCGGGTGTGGTCAAAAGATAAGAAATGAACTTAGTTTAGGAGCTTTAGAAAGATATGATAAAACAGGGACAAGCGAAGAATCTGATACTCGAATTAAGGAATTATTTATGAAAGTTAATGATTTAATTAAGGAAATATTAATAGCTGATTTGTTAGAAAACGCAGCTAAAAATATAGTTGAGAAAATGCACAAAAATATATTAGATAAACTGTGAGGTGAATGAAGAATGAAACATATAATTACTACACTAAGTTTAATAGAACAAAGTAAAGGTTCTAATGACAAGAAATTAATACTTAAGAACCACATGTCAGATGAATTACATGATTTTTTTAATTTGTTTTACAAAAATGTGAATTACAATATTAGTACCCGTAGCTTTGAGAAAATTATTGAGTACAACAAAGAAGAACACGGTAGTTATTCCGATGTTGGCGAATTAATGAGGTTTAATGGGGTACCTTCAACAATCAATGCTAATTATCATTTGAACCATATTAAAGATTTTTTGGAACACTTAGAAATAGTTAGAGGAGATACGGCATTAACTTTAATAAAAGAATATTACGCTACATTAAATTCTTATTATCAAAAATGGGTATCAAGAATTATTGTTAAAGATCTTAAGATCGGTATAAGTCTTAAAGTAATAAACAAGGTGTTCGTTGAATGTGGTTTTGAACCAATAGAAAAATTTATGGTTCAATTATGTGGTAAGATTAAGAATATTAAAGAGTATAACAAAGGTTTCCCTATAGGAGTTGGGTGTAAGTATGATGGTATGAGAAGTGTAGTTGAAAAATCTGGTTGTAATGTTAAGATGACTTCTAGACAAGGTGAAGACATTAAGTTCGTGCCCGAATTAATAGAATATTTCAAGAAATTTAACACAGATTTTATTATAGATGGTGAGATACTATGTGATAGTTTCAGTGATATGCAGAAGAGAATTGGTAGGAAAGCAGAGAACATAGAACCTATTCCTAGTTTACATTTTAGAGCGTATGATATACTAGAATTAGACGGTCAATCATTAGTGAATTGTAGACAAATAGTTAGAAGCCACCAATTGAGAGCGCATTTTGATGAAGATGATATGTTGAAACTAGAAGAGTATTATACAGTAGAAACACAAGAAGAACTAGAAAAAATTTATATGACTATGTGTGACCGAGAAGAAGAAGGGATTGTTATTAAGTTATTGGACAAACCTTATGAGTTAGATGGTAGGAAAAATTGGTGGAAAGTAAAACCTGTATACCCATGTACTGCAAAAGTTATAGGTCATTCTTATGGTACAGGCAAGAACAAAGATAAGATCAGTGTATTATATTGTGAATGTAAATTAAATGACTCTGAAGTGATAAGAAGTAATGTGGGTAGTGGTCTGAAAGATATAGATAGAGATTATTGTACTGAGCATAAGGATGAATTGATAGGTAAGTTCTGTGATATTTCGTTTTATGAAGTTACAAAGAATAGTAAGGGAGAATTTTCATTTAGGTTCCCTAGTTTCACAAAATTTAGAGAGGATAAGAATGACACTGATAATATTGAATGGGATTTTAAATAAATATATATACTTTAGTATATAAATGTTTATATACTAATGAGTATATGTTATATATGTGATAAAAAGATGGTAATAATAAATAAAAACGAATTGATAAAACAACGACAAGATTTATTACGTGAAATAGATTCATGTAGAGATATTGAACAGATTAAAATTCTTAATGAGAATTTAATCAACGTTGATTCTCAAATTTTACTGGACACTCAAGCGAGTGTTAAGGATATAGAAGAAAAAATAGAGAAGGTGGTATGCATGCCAGAACAAAAAACAATTAAGGAAATGAAAAAAGAATTGAATGTAGAATATGCTAAAGTACGAGAAGAATACGCTATGTTACAAGAAAAACTTAAGAAAAATGTGGAACAAAAGAAAATTATGAGAGAAGAGATCAAAACTTTTGATGACTTAAGAAAAGAAGAACCTTTATCAGAAGTTAGTAAAACAAAGATGGAACATATTTGGTCTAGATTCTGTGAAGAAAAACCAGATGACGGAAGTGAAGCCGTTGAAGAACCAATGTGTGCACCTGAAGCTCCTTTAGAAGAAGCTAAAGAAGTTGAAGGGACAATAACACCGGAACCATCAGAAAAAGTTGGCCCAGAACCAACAGAAGAAGCAGCTCCTGCCGTGGAAAAAGAAGAATAGTTGAGGATATAAAAATGGAAAGGATAATTGTCAATATAAAAGAAACCAAAGATGGACTGTTTTGTAAGTTAAGAGAAGATGGTAAACTAATATACAGGCAGATACCTTTCCATAACTATTTTTTTATTAGAGAAGAAGATTATGATTCTGTTAAAAATGTGTGCAATCAATATTGTATTAACATTGAAACCATTCACAATAATGATGGTACTTTCATGAAACTAGTACTAAAAAATAATTTTTGGAGATACAAGTTTAAGAATGTATTGGAAGAAGATATGGAAATACAAGTTTTTTGTGGAGATGTTAATACCAAAAAGAATTTCTTAATAGAAAACCAACACATACTTCTAAATCAAGATAAGATTAATGTATTATATCTGGACATTGAAACCGATGATCGTAAACCAATGGACAAAGATTTCAGTGGTACCACATTACCAACTAGTTGTATAACGGCTATTGCTTTTAAAGATCTCAAAGAAATAGTTAAAACATATTATAATACGGCTAGAGATACTGAAGAAGGAAAGCACATGAAATGCTTATATGAAAAATTGATAATGTATAAGAAACAAGAAGTTAACCCTAAAAATCTTAAATTAATAAAAGACGCTAGACAAAAAATTGATGAGCATGCAATAATATTTGACCCTATTCTTTTAGAACATGAAAAATATTTGTTACAAAATATTATTAAGTACATGAAAGATTCTGACATGGCATTAGCTTGGAATGGATGGAGATTTGATTTCCCTATTCTTAAAGGTAGATGTGAATTGCATAACCTTAATTACTCAGAGAATTTGGTAATGGACATAGATTATATGGAAGTGTATAAGAAAAATAGTTATTCTAATTTAGATTCTTATTCGTTGAACAACGTTGCAAAACACGAATTTGAGGAAGAAGTTAATAATACCAATAGTAAGTTCAAAAACCTGGATGAAGTACAGAAAATAGATTGGAAAGAATTAACTGGTCTAACAAAGTTCTTTGAATTCTACTTATTAGAACCTAAACTATTCGAAGAATATAATATACAGGACGTGAACTTAATGTATTTATTGGAGGACAAACTTAAGTTCCTTAAGATACAGTTTGTTCTTAGTAAATTATGTCACTGTTTATTAGATGAATCCTTACATAATAGTAAGTCATTTGATTATGCAATGTTAAATGAGTACAGTATAGATAAGTTAACTGCACCTAGTAAACCTTCTAAAGAAACAAAAGAATCATGGATGCATCCTATCGAGGGTATTTTCCCACCTGGTGCTTTCACTTATATATTTAAGAAAGGATTAACATTGAACAGTGAGTGCTACGACTTCAAATCACAGTACCCTACTAATGGTGTAACATATAATATTTCTCCCGATACACTAGTAGAATCAAGATTACCTGATCTAAGCTTGGTATTTAATGAAAAAGAAATAGAGTACATTAAATACTGTGAAGGCATTGCAAAAAAATATTTGGATTCTAAGGGTAAGCTAAGAAAGAAAAAGTATGAAACTAACATAGAAGTTAAAAGAACTGAGTTAGATGTTAGAAATATGACCGAATTAATGTGGCGTTTTGTTGAGTTCTATGAACCATCAGAAAAAACACAATTGGAATTAAAAGAAAGAAATTTGGTAATGACACCAACTGATCTGAACTACTCTACTAGAGGATGGAAGGTACACCCTCACCATTTGTTCACTCATAAGAAAGGTGTGTTTCCTAGGTTATGTGAATATTTCCTAACTGAAAGAGATAAGGTAAAATACACCATGAAAAAAATGGAACCAAAAAGTTTTGAGTACCAAGAAGCCGATTCATACCAAGGAGCTTTAAAAACTGCAGGTAACAGTGGGTATGGTTACTTCGCTTTTAAGAGTAGTAGGTTCTTCTGTATGGAAATACCTGAAGCTATTACTACATCAAGTAGATTTGCCACTAAAAAAAGTATTATATTTGCTAAGCACAAAGGGTATGAAAGTAGTCATGGAGATACGGATTCAGCATATTTATATAATGTAACCAATGAATTTTCATTAGAGGATATGAACGAGATGTTCTACGATTACTTTGATGAAATGGTAAGACCTTATAATACTAATTGTGAGATAACATTGTACAATCCTAAAACTAAAGAAGCCAAAATAAAGAACCACTTCATTGTTTTTGAACATGAGAAAACATTGGATGCATGTATCGTTGTTAAGAAGAAAAGGTATTATTATAAGAGGAAAAAATGAATAAATGTTTTTATTGAATATCATCCAATGAATGGTAGGTATGATAAAAATTTAAACAGAAAAAGTTATTATTTAAAACGTAGAAAGATTTTAAATAAAAACAACTATAAAAATTATAAATTGATTCATTTAATATCTTTAAAAGAATTAAATAGAATTGGTAAGGTGTTAAAACATGGATGAATACGAAAAAGATGGGTATATATATGGGTGTACGGGTGGTGCTTGGGGTAAGAAAGATACAATGCCGCTCAGTGCAAATCTTCAAAAGGAACTTGTAGAAAATATATTAGACCAAAAATATGACAGAGATGTTTGGAAAAATAGGATAATGGAATTAAAAGAAAAAACTTTTAATTATGAACTAGAAACAGAACATCTTAGAATGGTGAAAGGTATAACAAAGAAATTTTCTGATTATGGTAAACCAGTTATTGATGGTAAAACAGGTGCACATAAAACTAGAAAGAGTGATGGTGGTAAAATGTTTGCTCCCATCCCCGGGCACGTGAAACTAGGTATGAGATTAGAGAAAGAAGGTTTTGAAATAGTTATTGGTGATAGAATAGAATATATTGTTTTAACATCCGGTCCTATTGAAGCCATCAGTTTAAAAGAATTTGAAGCTAATAAGAAGTATGATGCCAAATATTATTGGGAAAGAATAATTACGCCACTAATAGAGATCTTAAATGTTTGTGATACAGAAAATATTTATTCTCATTATATAGATTGTTGGAATTTTACTGAAAGAAAAATTAAGAATCTTTTAACAAAGATTGAAGAGGAGGAAGATCAAGATGGAGAATGATGATAAGAAACCGGAAATAACTAATGACGGAGTGTGTGAAGCTTTTCATGCACAACCATTAGGTACATTACATGTGAAAGTAAAGAAATTAAGTAATTATATTAATGGGCCTAATGAACCTGCTAAAGAAGGTGATGCTGGCAGTGATTGTTTTGCTACTAGAAGTGTACGTTTAGATGGTGGTGAAAGATTTAATATGGCATTGGGCGTAGCACTAGAATTTCCTAGTTCTCATGTTTGTTTAGTACAAGGTAAGAGTGGTTTGGCTAATGAAAAAGGAATCGATACTATTGGTAATGTCATAGATAGTGGTTATAGAGGAGAGATACACGCCCAGATAGTTAACACTTCTAATGATGATACAGTTGTTATTCATAAAGGTGATAAGATTTGTCAACTATTATTCATACCAATAGCTAAACCTTGGTTTAACCATGTAGAAGAACTTAGTGATAGTGATCGTGGAGACAAAGGTTTTGGGAGCACCGGAAAATGAAAATAGTACTGGATATTGATGAAGTATTAAGAGATACTATGAGAGGTATTCTTAAAGTTTACAATAGAGATTACAATAATAGTGAACTAGTACAGTATGAAGATGTTAATGGTTGGAATTTAAAAAATTCGTTACCTGACATGCCCAATAATGAATTGTTTTTCAGAAAACATGCTGAAGAAATATTTTTGGAAAGTGAACCACATCGGTATAACAATTTATTTAATTCTGTTTTGGAACATGATGTGTATATTGCTTCAACACAGTTTAAAGGACTGGAACATTTAACTGATGCATGGCTAGCCAAATATAAAATTACTAGTGATGAGTTAGTTTATACATCTGATAAATCTAAAATGGGAGATATTCTATTGGATGATGGAGTACATAACCTAAAAGATTTTGAAGGAATATCTGTTTGTATGGATAGACCTTGGAACAAAGAATGGAATGGTGACAGAGTTAAAACAATAAAAGAATTTTATGAAAAATACGTTAGGTGATAAGATATGACTGAAATAAATAAACTAGTATTAAGAAGTGTTAAAGAAATATTGCACGAAAAACAAATAATTCTAATATTGGATTCTGTGGATATGTGCGGAAAAACTGAAGTTGCTAATAAATTAAATGATTTGTTAGGATTACCGGTGTATAAAAATTCTAAAGAACAGAGTATGTGGCAAGATAAATTAATATCTTTAATTTATGGACAAGAGGAGTTGACACAGTTCTTAGAGAAAACTGGCTACTCAGTTATTTTTGACAGATTTCATGCTAGCGAGTATGTTTATTCTAAAGTGTTCAAAAGAATTTCACATGATGGAGTTGTAATGGATATTGATAAAAGATTAGCAACATTGAATTGCTTGATAATTTATCCTTGGAAAAATAGTAATAAGTACTTAGCAGATGATCAGGGTATAGTAAAAATAGAACAGTATGATTCATTAAAGAAACATTACGAGGAGTTTTTTAATAAAACTAAATGTGATGTAATAAGATACAACGCTGATGACGAAGACTTAGGTAAACAGATGAACATAATTTTACAAGCAATTTTTGGTATGTTTAATGAGGTGAAAATAGAATGAAAATCGGGTTCTATAAACCTCATTGGCCAATAAAATTTTTGAATGACAACGATGATATGGATGCGATTAGTTATGAAGTTGTTAATGTAATGAAAATTTTTGCTGAACGAGGTCATGATTGTAGAATATTAAGTGAAAATGATTTAGATGCCAATGGGGCAGTACTTTATAGTGGGCAATTAATACACCCTGGTTCTATGAAAGAAAAGTATGATAGAATATTTTTATTTGGTGGTCCATTCCACTTAGAACCTAATAGAAATTTAATACCTGATCTAAAAAAACTTACCCCTATACTAGATTTTATTTTAACTGATACTAGGTGTATGCCACCTTACGAAAGTGATTTGGATTATTTTGATACCTTTTATAGCCAATGCACAGAAGATACTTATTTGGGTATGCCTAATGTTTATGGTGGTGTAGCAGAATTTAGGTGTTATAATATGGAATTAGTAGAACCAACTGAAGAACTAATACGTAATAAAGGTGTTAATCTTTATTTTGGTGGTACTACTAGAAACAGATTGAAAAAATATGAACGATATATATGGGAGCATAGAGATAGTTGGGCAATAACTGGAGAAAGTAAACCACTTAGTTTTAATAACCGAGTTAGCAGAGATCTCTATTTGGAATTGTTAAAACAAACCAAGTTTAGCTTAGTGTTCTGTGATGTTGATTATGAAAAAAATAATTTTATTACTCCCCGACACTACGAATACATAGAAGCCAATATCGTTAGTTTCTGTGATATTGATTGGGACAAAGGAGAACATATTATGAAAATTGATGACTGGCAAAGAGTAGATAATTATTATGCTATGCAAAGAAAAATTAATCATTTGTTACAAAACCCATTAATGCATTTAGAAATATTGAAGAAACAAAAAAATTCTATACCAAAAAGTTACATAAATGGGGATTACGTTTATAGGAGGTTAAAAAAATGACGAATGAAGAAATATTATTAGAAAAAGTTTATATTAAATTATCAGAAGATTTAAAAGGCGACAACTTTGTTGTTGATAGAACTGGTGTTAAAACCGTTGAAACAATTAATTGTTGTGTTGACGGTTTAGATCCGTTACAGAAAACTCTCAATTTTAATGGTAGAAAAACTCCTGCTAAATATGTTAGAAAAGAAAGTGATTGGTATAATAGTATGGATAGAAACATTAAAGGATGGGTAGATGATATTAAGATTTGGAGAGATGTATCTGATAAAGATGGACTGGTTAATTCTAATTATGGATGGTGTATTTTTTCTAAAGAGAATTTCTCACAGTATGATAATTGTATAGGAGAATTAATTAATGACCCTAATAGTAGGAGAGCTGTCATGATATATAACAGACCTTCAATGCATGAAGACTTCAATAAAAATGGTATGAATGATTTTATTTGTACACAGAACACGCAACATCTTATTAGAGATGATAAACTAGTGTACTTAGTTTTTCAGAGATCTCAAGATATGATATTCGGATTGTTCAATGATTTAGCATGGCACCACGAAGTGTATGAAAAAATGTATGATGACTTAACATGCGCTGGTGTTGAACTTGATGGTGGGTATATTAATTTAAACATTGGTTCTGCTCATGTTTATGAGAGACATTTTGATATGTTGGAACAAATTGTGAGCACCAAAAAATGAGTTGGACAGGTGGGCCATTAACCGTAGAACCTTATGTTGGTTTTGTGTATTTAGTAACAGAAAAAAGTACTGGGATGAAATACATTGGTAGTAAGAGATACTGGGCCATTGATAAAAAGAAACCTGGTAAGTTTAAGATGGTGGGTAAAGGTGAATTCTTACATGGAAAAGATGGTAAACGAGTACTAGAAACCAGGACGGTTAACAGAAATACTAGAGTGGAAACTGATTGGAAGACGTACAACACCAGTAATAAAATAATGCATGAGAACCTGAAAAATACCCCAGATAATTATACTAAAGAGATAATTAGATCATGTACATCATTAAGTGAAATGAAAGGGTACGAAGCATATTTACAGTTGGATTGGTATTTTAACAAGGATTGGTCAAAATTATATAATAAGATGGTTAATGTTAGGATGAAGATGAAAACCCCTAGTTCTGATGGTACAAAATCATGAGGCGAGGTCATAACCCTGGGTTTCTAATAGGTGGTATAAAATCAATATTCAAAAGGAATTGGGGTATTGATATAGATAGCCATGAAATTGACCTTAAGTTAACGTATGGTGAAAATTTTGGTATATTAATGGATAAATATGTACATTTAAACGTACCTCTTGATGACCTCCTATGATTTCTACAGTAAATAACGTGTATACTCAAGTATATAAATATTTATATACTTGTGTGATATACATATTATATCAAAAAGTTAGCCCAACTACAAGGGTGGAGATATAAAAATGGAAAAAGACAAAATAATAAAATTTAGAGATAAATTTGGAAAAATCAAACCCGGGTCATATATTGGACTTTGGACACATGCTCATTCTAAAAAAGGAGATATCGAAGTATTAGTAAAACATACTGAAACTTTATCATTCATCACAATAATAAACAAAAGTCAAATATTACCAGGTGAATGAACAATGAATCCAACAATACGAAATAATAAACGAGTATCTTACAATACTATCAAATTATGTAGTCTTCAAACTGCAATAACCTTCAACGAAGCTAACAAATGGAATAGGTGGTCATGATGAGTATTAAACTAAGAAAACAAAGACTTAAAGCAATACAAGAGGCAACTGAATACATTCTTGGAACAAGTCAACAAAATGTATGTAATTTTTTAAACAATGGAAAATTAGATACAAATAAAGATTATTTATGGGAGCATGAAAAATGAAGTCATATAACAATACTCTAATAGAATTAATGCAAGATTTAGATAATTGGGATTCTAAAACTAAGGCATTAAAAGAAGCTTTTGATACAGGAATTGATTACCAAAAGAAGGTTCATAAAGAGGCACAAGAATGAATAACTCTATACAAATCGGAAACCAAGAGTATGAGTTCATTACACAAACCCATAGGGATAATATTATGAAGTCACTCGTAAGTAAAGGAATGACAGTTGGTAAGGCTTTACAATGGGTTCAAAACCGTTTTATAGTCGGAGACTATGAAAAATATATTGGTAGGTGTGAATAAATGCAAGCAGAAAAAGTTGAATTTAAAGGAAACGTGGTAAGTGGAGATACAAAGAAAGATCTAATTATGAATGCGCATTTGAAAGAACAAGAATTTTTATTATATTTTAACCATGACAAGAATAAATATGAAGTGTTAGATAATAATACTTTACAAGAGATCGTACATGAAGAATTAATATTTGGGGATAATATTGAAGCGGAGGCTTGGGAACAATGATTAGTGGATTTGAATTGAAAAATAATCTTGAAGAAGCAGAGGTTCATCACATAAGTTCAGCATTTCATAATTTATCTACTGATAATTTAATCAAATTGAAAACATTATTAAAACTAGAATTGGATGAACGGAGGTTAAAAGAATGAACATCAACAAATTAACAAAGGGAAGCGTTTTATTTAATCCAAAAACAACAATGTATATACATATTAAAGAAATAACACGAGATACTGAAAAACATTCAGCTCAATATTTTGTTTGTAGTAAAGAATGTAAATACTTTTCCGATTCACAAACAACAATCTCGAGAATGGTTTTAAACCGATCTGAAATGGGTGACTATTTTTATTTGGCCCCGATCGGTTATGGGGTAGAAGAATGAAACATAATATGATTGCTGAATCTAGAATAGAACCTCAAATTATTAAAATACTGGGTGTTTTGACACCAAGAGAAAAGAAAGTAATGCAGGTTACAATAAGACTAATGCAGGTGAATTAAAATGAAAAAAGAGTGGTTCGATAAAATACTGGAAACTGGTAATAAAATAACTATAAATATAACATTACAAGATATGTATGATGAACTTTATGAAATTTGTGACGCGTGTCATTCTAGTTGTGATAGTGAATGTCCCGTTTATGATAAGTGTTTAACCGATGGAGAATTTAATCCAGATAAATGTAATAAATGCCCATACTTTAAGAATGGTAAGAAAATGTTCGAGAGGTTAAGAAAATGAAACAATATACAGGATGTATGATGTGTAATTTAGTTGAGTATGATGGTATGTTAGTCAATGAAGAAATATTTTATCAATTAGCTGGTAACGATGTAGGGATAAGCCATGGTATTTGTAAAAACGATTTATGTGGGTTAGAGTATCAAAATAATATTAGGGGAAGGACATGGGGATAGTTATACAAGTTCCTTTGGAACATTAACAGCTGACCTCAATGATCAAGTTAAAAATATGACTTTAGGAGAATAATGCTAAAGAATTAGCGACACAAGCTGAAATTAAAGATGGTGAAATTGAATTAGTTAGAGTTGAATTCAGATTCACTAAGAGGAAATAAAATGGTTGAGGAAATAAAATGGTTGACGAAATAAAAAGAGTGTTGAAATGTAGAAAATGTTCTCATTGTAAAGGAATAATGATTCAATCAATGTGCATTGAATACAATGAATTAGTATGTGTTCCTTGTCAGATCGGAGTTCCGGTATTTAATGATAATGAAGAGATTTTTGTGAGTCATAAAGAACATGATGCTTTATATGAATTATATACTAAAGATATTAATAAAATGGCTTTCGAAATGGGAGGTGCTTCCTGCACTGGATGTGGTAATTATGGTGGTAATAATTGTGACAAATGTAACATAGATTATGATTATGAATTCAAGGTGAAGGAGGAGAAAGAAGAATGAAACAATATACAGGATGTATGATGTGTAATTTAGTTGAGTATGATGGTATGTTAGTTGATGAAGAGAACTTCCATCAGTTAGCTGGTAACAATGCAGGAATAAGTCACGGTATTTGCAAGAATGATTTGTGTGGTTTAGAAATGGCACTTAAAGGAATCGGAGCAATGAATACTGATGAGGAATTACCTGTCGAAAATATTTATATGTTTGATGATTT
>Ga0075122_10001780_pt1 | contig 14763 bp, 12 predicted proteins | sample AntAceMetag02UKB_FD_69790 | JGI IMG/M metagenome (GOLD analysis project Ga0075122, IMG submission 69790) | Saline lake microbial communities from Ace Lake, Antarctica - Antarctic Ace Lake Metagenome 02UKB | ecosystem: Environmental > Aquatic > Non-marine Saline and Alkaline > Saline | place... | reverse complement strand
CTTTCCTCAGACAGTTTAGGTTCAGCCGCAACTTTCTTCTCAAAATTAAGTTTATCAAGAACCTTCTGTTTTTCTGCAAAGAACTCTTCTTTGTTCATGATCTTAAAATCAATCTTGATATCCTTTCCTTTCTCATCACAAGCACTAATCATATTTGGCTTATCAAGAACCAAAAATTCTGCAACATGACGAATCACTGCAACCGGATCAGATCCGATTTCTATCTGAAAATTTGGAACACCATTATGTTTAAGACTTACTCCTTGTTGTTTGCTTTTAATATATATTAATTCATCTTCCATGATTTACACCCTTATCTCGTTTTTGCATATTTTTCAAGTTTAACAGTTAATAAACTCCTCCAGAAATAATGACTCTTATCTGAAAGATCAGTATCATCATTATCCGGATTAATAATCGTGACATTTGCATTATCCTGCACTATGTTAGCATCAAGGATCCTTTCAACTTCTTCAACCATATTATAAAAATGATCCTCATTAGTTCTTCCTGTAGTCCTAATATCAAGATTAAACTCATAAACCTGATTTTTTGAACCAGTCCCAACACCTGCAGGTTTCTTACTTTTTGGAGATCTATGCGCAAGAACCCAATCAGGACTTTCATTATAATTAATTCTTTTATAATCTGTAATTTTACCAAAAGTAGGTTTAGTACCATCTGTATTAGAAGTATTCCAATCATTAGATAAAATATCTAATATAAACTGTAACGGATCAAATCCCATTTTATTTTCTCACATACATACTAATTAATTTAGATATAGATCATTCTTATTTATAACATTATCGGCAAATACCAATTTGTTAACCTTAACAATTTGGTCATTAATAAAGAATTAGACACTAACAATCTCTACATGATCCAAAATAGTCTCATTAGCCTCATTCTTCCAACGAGTGGCTCGACTATCATGATTCATCTGAGAAGGATCCCCTGTATCAGAAAGAACCTGACTATAATCGTCACTTAAAACTACTTTGCTTGCAACAAGCATTGCAGCTGCATCACTAATATCCCCTGGAACAATTGTCTCACCAAAACGATAAGTCATTCTAACAGCCTTAGTTCTATGAAAATAAAAAGGATAAACAAACCTTAAATACATCACTCCATCCCTATAATCAACCCAGAAATCATCAGCTCTTCCTTCAGTCTTAGCAGTGATCCAATCTTCCCATTCCTGGCCATTCCAGACTTCAAGCTTATCCCCTTCACTTGTATCAAACTCTTTTATTCTCCTATGCAATAACTTAATTCTTAATCCTTCACGACGAACATAATTTTCTTTTTTCGGGAAATCATAATACTGTTCTTCAATAGTTACTTCTCGCCAGGCATGTTTAGTTTCAATATCAATCTTTGCTTCAGCCCAATTGATCCATTTATTAACCTGTGCAAGAGAAGGAAAAGTATCTGTTGCAAAATCAAACTTAACCTGCATAACTCTTTGAACATCTGAAGCAGTACAATAAGTTACTCCAATACTTGGTCCTTCTGTTCTCGTCCAGTAATCAATAGTTAAAGGTTGGCCATCAAAAACTTCAATCAAAAATGTCACATCATCACCTGATTTAGTGAAATGTACATCAGGTTGGTATATTGCGCCATTAAGCTTAAGATTAAACTGTTCAGAAATACTATCAGAAGTATCAAGAGTATAAACTCGATTTAAAGATCCGGATGCTCCAGTCATATTAGAAGCACTTATAGTTTTTGTATCTTGTTGTGGCTCAAGTCCCATTTTATATATTTAATTATTTTTCTTATTTATAACATTTGCGATTAATTTCTATATAACTTTTCCCATTCATCCTGTTTAATAAAGTATCCTTGCTTGTCTGCCAGGTTAAAACTATTCTGTCCAAGAAGAACTCTATCTTCTAAACCAACCATAGCACCCGCTGAATCTCCCCCAATATAATTCATGTCAGTACCAACATTACCTTTCTTACCGCTCCAACCATCAAGATCAGTGATTCGTCCCTGCATTACCCTTATTCCATCCATTGCTGGACTTCCAACACATCCCACGAGCTGACCAAGATGATAATCATCACTTCTATCCAGAGGAAACTCTTCAAAGTGAAGTGCAACCCTTCCTCCAGGAATAGTTTTATATTTAGGAAGCTCATAAAGAGCAGTATCATTACTTTTTTCCATTCCAATAAGTTCAGCTTTTACACCCTTCAAATAGATATCTACATTTTCAAAAATTGGAAACATCTGATTAACTCTGACCCTTCCGATATGTTCCATTGTCCGATACATACCATCAACAACTATTCCACAACCCTTTGCAGACCTTTGACCTATTCTCATCTCACAAACTTCAATATGCTTACCCAGACTGAACAAAAATTCGTAATCTTTTCTTAACTGATCCCTAACTGTTTCAACTATGTATCTTCCGCATCCAGGAGTTGCAATAGCAATTGCTCCAAGTCCAGCCAGTTTAATAAAGTTTCTTCGATTCATTAGCTTGTCACCTTCACTTGATTATTTATGTTTGCATAAGTATAATTCATTATAAATTTCCATCCTGTTAAACTTCCAGGACCAACAACAAAAACATTATTCTTTAAATGATCCACAACACTTGGAATAACACAATGATCTAATCCAAAATAAGTATGATCCCCACTTCCAGGATAAGTACATGAAGAACTTGCACAAGGTAAAGCACCAATAGTTTTTCCATCACTCCCATTAACACAAGCAGAACTACTATTTACTGGCCTATAATCATACAAGTTTCTATTAACAAAATTTATATCTTGTTCAATACTATCAATAGTTTGATCTGGATAATCTACCCTAAATGCTGTAAGATCTGAATATTTAGTATAATTATAAAACACAGTAGTAACAGGATTTCTGCTCCAAAAATTGTTTAATAATAATGGTGGTTCTCCATTCCAATCAGCATTATAACCTACACCCACAGTCCAATTAGTTGAATTATCAAATATGTTATCTCTAATTACAAAATTTGAAGTAAGTAAAGGACTTGCAGAAGCCCTTATTGCTTGACCTAATCTATGACTCCATCCAAAAACCTGAACACTATCAACAAGAGTATTATGTGCAAAAGTAATATTTTCAGTTATACTTCCAGCACTTGAACTAAAATATTCAATTCCATAAATACAATGATCTGCAATATTATATTCATATAACACATTTGTAATATTATGGTCTCCTGGAGCACTTGGACTTTGAGGACTAAATCCTGCATCATAACACCAAGAAGCATTATTTCCTTTTACATGAACTCTATCAACAGTTCTAAGACTCTGATAACAATTACCATACCTTGTATCTCCTGTTTGGTAAGCACCACCAATATAAAAGAAATTACAATCATATACATAATGCGGACTTGATTCTGCAAAATTTATACCATGTTGACCACTATATTTATAACTATGATTACTTATTTTGATATACTTTTTATCAAGTGCAAAAAATATCCCTACCTCAACAGCAATTTCAATATCATCAAACACATTTCCAGGATTACCAACATCATAATATAATTTCACATTGTTTCCAGTTGAGTTATACCAGAAATCAAGATTCGTATCAAGACCTGCAAAAGTATTGTTTTTTCTACCATTAAGTCCTGGTTGATTATTAAATATTATATTTCCTGCATCAGTAGTTAAGGTACCTACATATTTGTATATGTTAGCATCTCCTGTCAGAGTCCAGTTTCCTGCACCATTTGCTTCATAACTTCCATAAAAGACGGGTTTAGGTCCAGTACCATAAACTCCATAAGTTGTATTAGTATAGTTATCTCCATCTTGAGGATCAAAATAATCATCAGTTGTTAATCTCCATTCATCACCACGATTATATACAATATTATATCCTTGAACGTAACGACGATTATTAACTTCTCCCTGAGATTTTAATGGTGCATCTGGAGTCAATCCAGTATTTGCATCATTCCCAGAATTATTCATATAATAAGTTAAATCTTTTCCAAAACTTGAACCATTCAAAGTTCTATAATATAAATCTCCAATTTCTTCTTTAGACAATGAAACATTAAACACATATACTTCATCAATAGTACCATTAAACCTGTTTGATGTATCCATGGAACCAATAAAGAAATTTCCCCCAGTGATAGTTCTTGTCGCTGTTGAACAATTTTTTACTTGTATCCCATTCTTGTAAATCATAACTAAATTAGATGTTTCATTAAAAACACATACCCACATCTCCCAATTACCAACTACTGGTTCTGATGTTCCAGGTGCAATACAATTCTGATTTCCTGCACCAGTTGTCCACCTACATCTAATATCATGACCTGAATCTTTTAACATACCATAAGAGTATGATGGTGAACTTGATATTTTTCCTGCAATACCCATATTAGTAGCTTGCCTTTCTGCAAGATTAATCCAAGCCTTAATGGAAACATCATCTTGAGTATTCATTGGTCCTGTATCTGTATATTCTAAACTTCCATCTTGATTAAAATATGATCCTTCATAAAGAACTGATTTATTGAAAACAGAATTTAAAACAGTAGGATATCCAAGACCATAATAATCTTTATATACCCCATCAAGAGGTGCATAAAATACAATGTTATTATAAAGATTTGTTCCTGTCCATACTGGATCAATATCAATTTTGTCTTCCATTAAAAAACTCCATTTAACTGTTAATCCTTCTGGTTTGTGACCTATAAGTTTTATTTTATTGATCTCCCCGCGTTCCCAACAATCGCCATCTTTAAGAGGTCTCCAGTAACCAATAGAATCTTTATTTGTACTATATCTTTTAACTGTTGGAACAAGCCAGTCAACATCAACTTCTGGTTCTGTTGTCACAACATTATTTACATTATTCATATTGACCCATAGAGTTCTTCCACGAGTACTTTTCTTAAACAACACCGTGTTTGGTGCTTCTGCAATCGTTGTCTTATTAAGAACAACTTTTCCAGGGATATAAATATTTTGAGTATCTTTTGAATGTTCAAAACAAACACGCCAGTAAGAAGAAGTTACATTAATATAACTTTCACATTCAGTACCGCAAGATTGATCTCCAGTAAAACTATAATCCATTCCTGATAATTGAAATAATGCTCCAAAAAGATCTGTATAAGTAACAACACCCCCACTGATTAGTAAGGTTACAAGAATTATTGCTACTTGTTGCCATTTCATTATTTCACCTATGGACAAATTGATACCACTGTACCAGAAACATTTTGTATAAGACAAGTCCCATTATAATATTGTTGAGAATTACAAGAATTTCCATCCAAACAAATCTTTTTTCCAGAAGTCATATTAATATTGCCAGTCTCAACAAGATCATGACTATTAAAATTAACTTCATCTTCAGTATAATCAAAAGTTCTCTGTGCACCTGTAACACTTCCATACCCAAACATCATCCTATTATTTTGATCATCATCAACACACATCCATTTCTGATCTGAAAAACCACCATTAGGTCTTAACAAAATACATACATCATTTGTACTTGTAGATTCAAAAACATACTGAGGTCTTGAACTGTTTGTCACAAAAAAAGGAAAGTTCTCAGCAGTTGATTTTCCAATCAAAACATTCTTTGTGATATAAGTATCACTTGATCTATTAATCCATCCTGCAGAATTACTAAGATATCCTGAAGTTTGGGAAATATCCACTTCACTACTCTTATTAAAAGCATTTTTAATATAATCCACAAGATCCCCCACAATAGTTGTATCAGAATTAATAGTCACCAACGAACCATCATCCAAAATATTAGAGTTACCTTGAGAAGTTGTACCAGTCCATTTCGAAACAGTGTTAGAAGTTCCTGTTCCTGTAACCCCACCAACAACAGTTCCGGTAACATTCCAAGTACCCTTCATTAAATGTGTATCTGTAGCAGCATCATAAACGATACCTGTATTACACTGATCATTAACATCAAGGCCTCCATCACTGGTACAGTAATTAGAATCAAATCCTGACTGATTACTCAAAGTTGTAGTTGTAGCAAAACATTGAACATTCACACTATCAACATAACACAAACGGTTATCCTTAGATGAATAACAAGTATAACTTAGATTTACACTTGACAAATCAGCAAAACCATTATCTAAAATAATAGAAACATCTTGTAATATTACATCTTTAGTAGCATCACTATAAACTTCAATTTCGCCACTTGCATTACCATTATTCATTGTAACAACTATTTCTTCAGGAGCATCTCTAAGATCATCATTACTGTAAGTGAAATTAAGCGTACAATTTTCTGAATCAATAGTGTTAAAATTAGCCATCATCTCAACAACTCCAGAACCACCACCATTAGCAGCTGCACAAGGACTATCTTCACAAAAACCGCTTGAAGTAGTTACCCAATCACCAAAATCTGATTGTTGATTTGCAAAAGGAGAAAGTATTCCTGGGAAAGTTCCAGATAGTTTTGTAAGAGCATCACCCTCACTAAATCCTGCCTCATAAATAACAGGAGTAGAAACATGTACTGATCCATTAAAAACATCAAACTGGTTACCTTCCATTACAAAATCTGCATCACCCGTAGCTAAGATACCATCAAATAATCTGAGTAATTCATGAATTGTTGCAGTTCTATGAACTTCTAAATCTCCACCAAATAATAAAGGAACTCCTCTACCAGTTGTATCTGCAGCATATTGACATCCATCAGGTATTAAACTTAAATTTGTTTGTAACCAATCACAATAGTTTAAATAATTACTAACATTAAATAAAAAGTCAATACCTCCCTCATCTCCCATACCAGAGAAAGTTACCCATGTTTGAGGTACTGTACCAAATGAGTTCATATTTCCACTATAAGAATTATTATTTCCATTCTGTAACCAAGATGGCACAATTTGATCACCGTCTGAACTTCTTGCAACCCAAATGAAAGGGAATCCTCCTGCTTCTAAAATTTCTTCAGATTGAAATAACATTGCTGCACCGCCATCTACTGGAACAGTTCTAATAGTTTTATTTCTATCTTCAAAAAATAAATCACTATTTAATAAAACAGTACCATCTTCTTGAATTATCATACTATCTACTAATTCTGTACCATTCCATTGTTGAAATATGAAGCTTCTATTAACTTCTTGCACTATAAACCTTAAATCTGCGTTTACTGCGGATATACCTGTGGCATTATCGACTGATGAACCTGCTACACCTCTGGTCGCATTTGTTCCAGCAGAGAATATATTAATCTGTGAATCTCCATCATTTCCGACTGATAAGACCATAGTTGACAATGATTCATTAGTTCTGAATTTCAAGACTGCATTATTGAGTCCAATTGGAAGAGATTCGTTTAAGAATGAAAAATTATATTGCGTATCTTTAGCATTGAAAATATCTCCTGAACGGTTAATCATATCATCAACTTGGTTTTCAACACGAGTGATATTTCCATCAGTAATTGTTTGGTTAATTTTCATTAAATTCATAATATAAGCTTCTGACTCAGTACGATTATCTGTAATTAAAGTATGAATTGTGACTCCTGCAAGATAAACTGAACTAACCCAATCATTCATGCTTTGATTTAGATAGTCAACATAAGATTTCATTGAAAGATTAAAAGCAACATCTTTGGCATCAATATAAAGTTGTTGAGTGGTATTAAGCCAATTAGTATAATCTGTATTAGAAATATTTGTAAGATTAGTATAAGCCTCTGCAGTATTAACAGCAACAGTAAAATTCTCATTAATCAAAGTCATTGTATACGCTTCTGACTCAGTTATGTTATCTACAATCCTTGTATCAACTTCTGTTTTAGTATAAAATAAACTTCTTAACCATGAAACAATTATTGTAAGTTTTCCATTATCTTCTTTTAATTGTGTTGCATTAAGATCTGACTCATTGTAAGCATTCTTTCTGAAACCAAGACCTTCAACAACACCATCAATCTGAGTGGAAGTGTTATAAGCTTCTTTTTTGTAACCCAAATTATTGTTAAATACATCCACATCTTCTTCAGTTAAATTCGTGGGAGTTATAGAAGAAATTCTGTCTGCAGTAGTTTTATTCAATGCATTAGTGTAATTTGTGTTAGTCTCATTTGTAAGATTAGTATAAGCTTCTGCTTCTGTAAAATTATTTCTAACTGCATCATGTGTTGCATAAAGTTTGTTTGTAGTTGATTGATTAAAAGAAGTGTTTCCTGAAGCTCTTAAATCAATTGTATCATTAAGTCTTGATTCATCATAATCAAGATAATTTCCATCACGAAAGAACCATCTGCTCTTAAAATTATTAATCGGACCTTTCACAGTATACCAATAAACTGAACTATTTCCATTAATATTTCCTTCTTCAATTAAGGCAATATATAAAGAATCTGCAACAGCTTGGTTCCAAGACAAGTTTCCTGGAGTCAATAAAACTCCATCATCATAAAAACCTTCAGAAGAATTAATTGTAGTCATATTTCTTATTCCACGAATTCCTACACCATCAATATCTCCTGTAGGAATAAAAGGATAAACAGCACTAACTATTTGTGAGAATAAAATTGTACATAAAATTAAAAAAAATATTTTTGTTAACTTCATCTTAACCTGTTTTTATGCTGCCTTAACTACGACAAAAGCCCATTGTCTTCCATGCCTTAAAGGAACAATAAGATCTGCAACAACTACACTTCCTGTTAGTCCTGCATCAATTTCTGAAAGTTCAAAAGGTCCTAAAACTTCTATATCTCCTGCTGTCATTAATTTTCAACTCCTGCTTATTTTTTTGAATCAATAAAATCTTTATCTGGTTCAGTTGGAACATACTTATCCCCAGTAAGATCTGTATTATGTATTGTCTGATTTCCTACAACCTTTACTTCTTGATTAGATATTTCTTTATTATTTTCCTGATGCCCTGGAAGAGTTTCTTCAAAAGGTTCATCAGATAACATTCCTTCTTCTTTCAAAACTTTATTTTCTTCAAGAAGCCTTTTATTCTTTTCTTCATCAGTTTCTGGTTCAGGTTTATCTGGTTGCTTAGGAGGATCTGTCTCTTCACTAACCCAAGCCTTAATCTTAAGCCTACCCGGTTCTGAAATAGAAATGTCCAATTTATAATTATGCTCAACAGCATCAATAACATTCTTTTCCTGCATATAAATATCTCGAACAATCTCTGCATCCTTATCATCAAGACCAATCTTTTTCATCTTATCATAAAGAACTACATCAACATCAGATTCTTGTTTTTCTTTCATAAAAATATTCCATTTCTTGAAACGATTAACTCTTGTTTTTGTAGTGATCCATTTAAGATCTATCTTATTAGTTACCTCAAAAGGTTTTCCTCTAATACTCATATATTTTGTCCCAGAAGGTCCAATGTACTGATTTGTCTGCAATGTTTGTGTTATACATACGAATTTACCCATTTTAGTTCTCATCTCCAATATCTTATATTAAAAAATTATTTAAAAAAAATAAAAAAATTATTTTTCAGATTTCTTAGCTTTCTTTTTCCCAGACTTGCCTTTATTAGCATGCTCTGTTTTTGCTAACTCTGCCATACGTTCAGCATCTCTTTCATGAATAGATTTTTTAGTTTTCATCTTCATCCACCTGTTTATGCGTTAGGATCTACTTGGAAGAATGTTGCTCCATCTCCGTAAGTACCGTTGTTGACAACTCCTGCATCAGATTTGTCCTGTGTAATATTCAAATTACAATTTGCTATTGTATTATTAAATACTGCAAGTGTTCCATCTGTTGGTTCTGTAGCTGCAATCTGTATTCCTATATCTGTAGAATTGCTTCCCAATATTAGGTTGTCATAAATCCATGAATCTGGCCTATTTCCAGCTGTAGGAATACAATTTATCCCAATAGCTGCTGCATCAACCTGAATAATATTTCTTCGATAAACTGCTCTTGTTGCATTGTGGTATATACTACCAGTTGCCCAGCTTCTAAACAAACAATCTTCAACAACAAGATCTGGCTGATCTTGGGTATCATCACATAAGATCCCATATCCATCATTACCCCATCCATCAAATCTGCAATTTGCAACATATAACTTATAAGATGCTGTTGTTCCTGCAATAGCAATACCGTTTCCGTTTCCTCCTGCTGCACTAAATCCTAATCCTATAATGCTAACTTGGTTAGCATCAACAGTCATAAGATCCATTGCACCATCAGAATAAATAAGCGCTCTGTAATCATTGCAACTTTTGTTTGGTCCTACTATTGTGAGATTATCATTAGTAACTGCTAATGCCGCACTAATCTCATAATCTCCTGGTGCAATAAAGATATAATCTCCATCGCCTGCTGCAGTAAGTGCTGCTGCAATTGTATCAAATGCATCATCCCAAGATCTTCCTTCACCTGAAGAACCTGCACTATCAACATACCATACATCTTTGTTAGTATTTACTCCTGATACACCCTGCGAAAATGTAACTTGTTGATCCCAAAAATAAGGGCCAGCATTATAAGGTGGTGCTGCAGGGTTTGGTCCTGTTAATCCTTGTCCTCCCATTCTGATCTCCTCCTACTTAAGATCTCTTATAGATCCTTGTGCTGCTAAAAAAGTACACACCAATTCTCCTGCTGTATAATAAACTCCTTCAGTTCCAAATCTTCCAATCGCAAACGGATTAGGATTTGCTGCACTCATTCCGCTTTCAAAGTAAAGTGTCGGATACATAAGTGAGATTCCAAGTCTTGGCCGTCCACTTCCTGCTTCTTCAGTTGTGTCAAGCATATAAATTCTTGAAATTGTATCTTGCGCTGCACTCTGAGTGCTGAACAAAGGTGTACCGTAAACAGTTGCTACTCGAACACCTGCTCCCATTCCACCATCAGTTTCAACACCGTTAATACCAATAGTAAAACCAACATTCTTTTGGAGAACTCCTTGATATCTTACTTGGTTTTCGTAAATACCAAAGATCTTCCATTTAGTGTCATTTCCTGTCAACATTAAATTAGTTGCAGCACCATTTGTTTCAAGATTTGAAAAACTTGTCCTGATGATCTCATCAGTTAAGAATCTGTCAACTCCAGAATTATGGTTTACATAAGCATCTGCCCATGCTGCTCCACTTCTGTCGATTCCATAGATATCTTCATCTCCTGCTGTCCATCCAACTGCTGTTGCATAAGCACTTGATGCGGTTACCCTATCAATACTTTCAAATTTGTTTGTTGCAAGAGTATCTCCATCAATCAAAATCTGACGGTTAATATCCTTTCCGTGGAATGTTGCAAAGTAACCTCTTAAGAATTCCATATCTCCAATTGCATCATCAGCTGACTTATTCACTTTACCCTCTTGGATGTATGAAACATCAAAAGAATGAACTACTTGCTTTGTGGTCACTGTAATTTCTGCAAATGTTGGCTTAATAGTTGCAGGAATATTTCCGTTTTCTGCTACTGCTCCATAATCTGAACTTGAAGGATCTGCTGTGATAGCTCTAAATCCTGAATGCGGCCATGGATATTTAGGCAATAACGCAAATGCATTTGCTTCCATATTTATCTGATTAAATGCGAAAGCTCCAAACACTGGGTTATAAACGCCTGTTGTTGTAGTAAGAACTGGTGCATCTTTTTTTACACCAAACCCACCATAATAATGTTGTAAAAGATTGTCCATATTGTTAAAGTCTACCATTTTTTTCTCTCCTCCTACTCGATTAGTAAGCCCATATCTCGGCTTACATCATGACAGTGTCTGAAGGATTTCTTAACAGTTCCTTTTGCGATATCTACTGCAAGAGTTTCATTTTCTTTTCTTGCTTTTGTGACTTTCGCTGTCTCTTGGAATCCTGGTCTGGTTTCAGCTGATTTCTTAACTGATGCCATATCCTTTTGTAATCCTTCAATAATCGTATTCTGTTTTGAAACCATTTCCTTGAAAACTGATTCTTGATTACTGTTTTCTGCTAAAGGAGGTTCAGGTTGTTTAGCATCTGCTTCTCCAGGAATATCTGATTTTGCTTCTTCTTTCTTTGTCTCTTCAACCTTTTTCTCTTCAGGTTTTTCTACCTTAGGTTCCTCTTTAGGTTCTTCCTTAGGTTTTTCATCTTCTTGTTTTGCAACTATTGCATCTTGCTTTTGTACTTTCTCAGCAAGTGATTTAACAACATCTGTTAAGTCACCCACAGATTTAGTAATAGAAGCAATCTGTTCATCATTTGTTTTTTTAACTTCTTCAGCCATTTTTTTATCCCTCATAAATTTAGATTTTTCAACATTATCTAAATCATTAGTTTTCTTATTTATAACATTATCGGCGTTTTTGTCCGAATTTGCCTTTTTTGTTTCTTCTTTGCCAACTTCTTTTTTTGGCTTTTCATAACCTTTATCAAAAGTTTCCTTTAATTTAGCTATCTTACCTGCCACATAGCCCATTATGTCGTCGACAGTCTCCATTTCTGATTTAGAAAGCATTTTCTTAATCGGATTTTTGCTCTTAGCAACCAAACTTACAAACTCATTAAGTGCCAAAGGATTTGCAGGATCCTTAACATTAGCAGTCTCATACTGGTGAAAATCATCTCTGATCCTTGTCATAAGACCAGTATCAGGATCCTTCTCAAATTTAAACTTTAGATTAAAACCTCCCACACTGGATCCTTTTCTTTTTCCAGATTGGGTTTCGCTCCATACAAGATCATCCTGTTTATTATCATCAAAGATCCTGTTCAAATGCAAAACACCCATCTTCTTAGCTTCAGGATGTTCAAGAACTTTATATGCATGCGTCTGGCCAACAATAGCATTAGTATGAGTATCAGAAATAGGACCATTCCTTTTAAGCAAAGTATCTTGATCATTAATTATATCTGTTATCTGAACTTTCTCACCATCATGATCACGAACATCAACACTCGCCCAACTAACATAAACTCTATCTTCAGCATTCTCAACAACTTCACGAAGCATCTCCATATCATCCATACTCTGGAAAGCATCCAAAACCTCATTAAAAGAATATGCTGCATTACCTTCAGATTTTTTAACAAACATTACATCATTCATTTATTCCACTCTCCATTTCACTCCTTGCTTTAAAAGCAGCATTAGTCAAAAAATTAGTTGCTTGCAATCCTCTTTCTTGTATACTCTTTGCAATTGCAAAACTCACACTCTTAATCCTTTTAGGATCAGTAATTCCAAGCTTTCTTTCAACCCATTTATGTAACCATTTACTATAAACTGGACTTCCTGGATTTCTTCCAAACTCGATAACATCAGAATAAGGTGCAGGATAAACAATTGTTTTCTCAAAAGGTTTTCTTACAACATTTGCGGTTTTAAACATTGTTGAACTATCAGTTTTGTTTTCATCAATAAGAGTTAATTGGCTAAGTTCAAAAATTCTATCTGCAATATCATCCATGAATTTATCAACTGCGCTTAATAATTGTTGTTCTGCTGTTGCCATAATATTTTATTATAATAGAATTCGTTTATAACATTATCGAAAAAAAAAGAACTTAGCAGGAAAAAGAATAAACCCACTAAGTCCTAAATAGGTGATCTAAAATGGAAAACAATAATCCATACTTAAGTTTTAAAAAATATATTATCTTTTAAAGAACCTTGAGTTCTAAGGAATATATGTCTCGACTGATAATGACTAACTGGAAAATTCTTATCAACTACCCACTTAGGAAAATCTTTAATAGACTCCTCCTCAATAATATTAATTAATTTCTGCCACTTAACTCCCTTACCAACACGCTTCTTAATTCTTTTACTTGTCGAAGTAGTTCTATGATCATTTGGTCCAATCCATAAATAATTAAACTCATTCTCAGAATCTTCTTTCTTATAACTATTCCTTCGAGCAGCACTTGCAACTTTACCAAGTTCAGTCCTTGCAATATTCTCTGCACGATAATCTGTAACATCAGCAACATCCTTAATCTTTTCAGTAATCTTCGCAACAGTCAACTCTGCAGGATTAGCATAACTCTCATTCAAAATAAGATTCAATTTAGAAACAACATCATTAGACAAATCCTTAAAAGCCTTACTTAAAACATCCTGGTTCTTCAAAGCTTCCAAAGCATTAACATCAACCTGACCAAAAACAATATTCACTCCAAGATCTTTACCAACAAAATCCATCTGATCCTTATAAACTTTATCAAAACTTAAACCAACAGAACTCTTCAGACTGTCATAAAGATTTTTGTCAATCTCTTTAATCATTTTAGACATCTCAAAACTTGAAGGTTTACGCTTAAATTTCTTTAAGAATATATCAACATTTTCTTCAAGAGTCTTAGAAAAGGTAGTGAAATTAGCCCTATTTCCTAAATTTGGCTTTTTTTTTTGTTTATCAGCTTTATTAAAAGAAGGCTCCTCGGGTGTTCCAGAATTATCAACATCTCCTTCGTTTGTTGGGGGTGAATCAAAAGAGTTAGAATTTTGTGGAATACCCGGGAAGCCAGATATTGGAGAACGTGCTTCAATAGTTCCTGGATGGATCTTAACCTCATCAGTATCTTCAACATAAACAACTTCAAGACCAAGCTCTGCAGCCTTCTCACCAATCTCAAGACTTTTCTGTTGTCTGTCAAGCTTAGCCATTTCATCCTGTTCTTCAGAAGGTTTAAGTTTTAAAACTAATCCTTCAACTTTCATTGCTTTAAGATCATTCTTAAAAATATCATCATGCCCTGACTGGTTAGCCTGGATCCTACGATTAGTAACTG
>Ga0075122_10001778_pt1 | contig 14771 bp, 24 predicted proteins | sample AntAceMetag02UKB_FD_69790 | JGI IMG/M metagenome (GOLD analysis project Ga0075122, IMG submission 69790) | Saline lake microbial communities from Ace Lake, Antarctica - Antarctic Ace Lake Metagenome 02UKB | ecosystem: Environmental > Aquatic > Non-marine Saline and Alkaline > Saline | place... | reverse complement strand
CTTTTTCACAAAATTTGTAAATTTCGCTAAAAATCAAGCAAAACCATTGGAAAATTAAACTTTCTTCGTCACTAAAAAGATTAAAAATTCAGAAATCACTCAAGAATTGAATTGTGCCCATTTGCCCAAACATTTATATTTTAACTCCTAGTTATGTGCAGAAAATATTAAAAGAAAATGACAAAAAATTCGTTGGGCGGGCTTCGTGGCTGAATGATTTCAATATCAATTCGAATTTCATTGCCAATGACCATGACGTAGACGATCTTAGCACCTTGCGTGGGGTACGTAAAGTTGCCTTAGGCAGTGCCGAAAAAAATGAAGTTCCATCCGCTCCACAGGAAGAAAGGAAAGTAATTGCACCAACAATGGAAGAAATTTTGGCAGTATCTCAGCCCCATATCTCTGAATTGGGATGGGAGCAATTTCAAGCTGAAATTGGAAACTTATATAAACCATAATTTTTTTCTTATTTCTGTTTCAGGCAAACAAAAAGATAAAATACCTACAAACGTTTATAAATAACCTCCTCAATTAAGATAATATGGCTTATACTCCACCAGAACAACCAATGATTAGAGTTAGATTACCGCAAGGTAAAGAAGTTTTAGGTGTTGTTAAACAAAGAGTCGGTGGTAGCAGAATGAAAGTTCTTTGTTTAGATGGAAAAGAAAGACTTTGTAGAATTCCAGGAAGATTAAGAAGAGGATTATGGGTCAGAGAAAATGACGTTGTTTTAATTGAACCTTGGGAACTTGGTGGCGATGCTAAAGGCGATGTAGTTTACAAATATAGAAGTAAAGCCGAAGTACAATTCTTGAAGAATAAAGGGTTATTAAAGAACATTGAAGAAGAGTTTTAAATTCTAAAAGTTATTTCTGATTATAACTAATCGATTACATAAATACTTATAACTATTTTTACTGTCTAATCAGTTATGGCAGAAGAAAAAGGTTTTGGGAAATTGTTTGTTTACGCAATCATACTGGTTTTACTTTTTTTTGGAATGATTCGGATTTTTATTAATAGTACAGGAAATTTTTTTAATTTGGAATTATTAGGGTTTTTATTTTTGTTGTTATTGGCATTAATTGGGTTTATTGGTTATGTCAAAGTTTGGGGAGAAAGAGTATTGTTTTTTGTATTTTTGTTTTATTTAGTGAATTTAGTTTTAGTTTGGAGATATACTGACGGGATTTCGTTCTTGTTGTTATTTCTAGCTTTAATCGGTTTTTTAATAGCGGTGCCAAAGAAAGTTTGTTCTTCTTGTGAGCCGGAAAGTGAAGTTGCATCTGAAGTTGTAAGTGTAGCTAGTGAAGAACCGCACAGTGAAGTTTTTGATGTGTCTGGGGTTGAAGTTGAAGAAGAACCGGTTGTTAAAGTTACTAAAAAAGTTGCAGCAAAGAAGCCAGCAGTAAAACATTCTCCTGGCAAGTATGTTGCTAGTAACATGAGCAATGTTTATCACGAACCTAAGTGTGAATGGGCAAAGAGAATCAAGAGTGACCGCTTAATTTGGTTTAAAGATAAACGAGAAGCAACAAATAAGAAGTACAAAAAGCATATTTGTGTGAAATAGTTCTTAATTTTTCTTTTTTTCTTTTATTTCTTCTTTAATATAAAGAACAACTAATCCAACAACAGCAATAGTTAATGCTGAATCAGCGATATTAAAAGCGGGCCAGAAATTGAAGTTAATGAAATCAATAACATAACCTCTGAAAAATCTGTCTATGAGATTACCAATAACTCCACCGAGGAATAGGGCGAAAAGAATTTGTTGATTTTTTTCTTTTGGAATTCTTTTATAGTAAACGATTAAAGTTATGGCAACAATTAAAGAGATTATTCCCAAAAAGAAAGTTTGATTTTTTAGAATGCCAAATCCTGCGCCAGTATTCTTAATGAAAGTGATTTCAAAGATTTTTAAATTCCAGTGCGGTTGATATAATTGAATTAGATATTTAGTTAGTTGGTCAAAAACAATAATGAGAAAAGTAATTAATGAGAATAATGCGCTGGGCTTTTGTAATAATTTCTTTACCATAATTTTTCTTCTTTCTTAACAGTTCCCGTGGATCTTTCAATATTAGCGATTCTTTGGTCCATAGAATTTAGGATGGCTTTAATGGTATCAAGTTTACTGCTTAGCAATTCTAAATCTCTTTTTCCTGTACCACTAGGGGCTTGCATTTGTTGTTGTGCTTGAAATGCTGCTGGTTGTTCAGGAGTTGTTCCTGCTAATAAGTCGGGTTTTTCTGCTGGTTGATCAAAAGGTGATTGTTCACCTAATCCGGGAGGATTTTGGTCTAAACCTAAATCGTCTCCTTTGAATGGATCATCACTTTTCTCTATATGTTGATCGAGTTTACTATCAAAATCGGCATCAAAGTCATCTTCTTTTTTCCAAAACTTTATTTTGTCTAAAAATCCCATAATTGTTAGAATAATTTTTTAGGTTTTAAATGTTTTTGTTTTCTTACATCAACTTTGGCCATATTTACTGATAACTGTTTCAGAGATATCTAAGAATTCTTTAGTTTGTTCTAAATATTTACGAATCTCATTAATAGATAAAGTTTTCAACATATAATCTTTATTACAAATTACAAACTTATTTCCCCTTTGAAAAGACATTGGACTTTTTTTATGCAGTTCTAAGATATCTTTTAATTCCAAGTAGAGATTAACATATTGGGGAGATATATTATTTCTATGCATAGATTTTTGTCTGAACATATTAAACTGGCTTTTAGGATTATCAGAATATACTGGAACCATTCTTAATAATCGTTCATATATCAAAATGGCTTCAATTGAATATTCCATTGAACAAACCAGGTTATCAATAACTCCAAGTAATAGTTTTGGATCTTTTACAGTAGGGAAGGTGACATTAAGCAGATGTCTGGCCCCTTCGTATTTCTGAATAGCGTTATCTTTTGCTTTCAGAAAATCTGTGGAAGTTGGCATTATTTACTTAGAAAGTTGTTTAGGTATAAAATAGTTTTGTTAGAATACTACTCTTCTTTGTTAAAACCCATAATTGCTTCTGCTAAATCGCCATCGGCTTCTTCAATTGCTTTTTTGGCTTTTTCTTCAGAAACATTAGCTTGTTCCATAACGGTTTTAACATCATCTTCAGAAATGTCCGGAGTGGTAGATAATTGTCTTTCTTCTATATTTCCAGAGATTTGAAAGTTCTCGTTGCCCATCATATTAACTTTTTGTACAGAAGGATTAGTAATAATAATTTCTTTATCTTCAGTTCTGATAATAACTTCAATGGCAGGAACTTCTACTTGTTGGATGCCCATCTGTTTCATCATTGCTTGTACTTTTCTAGGATTCATTCCTGGCATCATTCTATCCAAACCATCCACTGCCAAAGTAATGCAGTAAAATAATAATAATCATAATTACGATTGAAAGAACAATTATTGCTGCGGGAGAAAATTCTATCTTTGATTTAAACTCATCAAAGTATCTAGTTAATCCTCCTTGTCCGGAGGGCATTCTGATTTTATCGTTTGCCATTTTAATGTCTTAAGTTTTATTGGTTTTATAAGGTTTTTGGTTAAATTATTCTGCTAACTTCTCTAATAAAGTTTGTCTTTCATAAACTTTTTTTACTATAGTGGTGGTTCCTACTCCTGCATTTGTTAATTCGTTTTCTAAAATATTTGGACGAGCTTCACTAGTCGTCACAATAATTTTGCCTTGGTAATTTTGTTCTTTTAATTGAGCTACTATTTCTCCAACAATTGATGGATTAATTGGTTCTCCTAAAACAAATGCTTTTCTGTTAAGGACAACTCCATCATAATTTTCTTTTATTAATAATTGGACTAAATCATTTCCGTTTTTAAAACTAGGAACTTGTGCTTGTTCTTTTGGTAATTGGTTAATCATCATTTCAGGTAACGCATAATCTAAAATGTGTCCTTCTATTTCCATTAATGGGCTATAGAATTCTCTTAGACAAAATTGGTCTTCATCAACTAACATATATTTCATTTTATTTTTGTAAAAGATAGGTAGGGTGGAATAAGCCGCCTTTTGTCAAACCCAAACAATTAACAATGTAATTGCGATAGTTTGTTTTAGCATTCTACTAAGCGTTGAACCAACTTGCACTAACTGAGATTCGCCGTTTCATCGTTCCCTGTCAAGACGTCAAAAGGTTAACTCACATTCATCTCTGAATGCTTCGCCATTACTTGGACTCTTTATCATTCCATTCAACAGGACGTGTCGTTTCTGAGCCAGAGCTGACCATTTCTGATCCTTACTCTCGTAAGCAGTTTGTTAATAGTGGGCGGACTTTCCTCAATTTAAAACCGTAAGCTAAATACCACTCCTACCTATTAGTCTATTTTATTCGTGTTTTTATAAAGCTTTTGGAGAATATTTACTGGAGAGTGGTTGTTAATTAAAAAGCACTACATTCTATTATTTTCTAAAGCTAAACTCCATGCTTCTTTAATTATATCTAATTGATGGATTGGAAAAGCCACTCCTAATCTAGGTGATGCTCCCCCTTTCAGTATTGCTGAAAAAAGAGTGCCCAATTTTTTAGCAGAATAAATTTTTCTTTTTCCATCAGTACAAGTTGTAGCATGATAAAATTTTCCAGAAGACAATTCTTTTGCTTTAGTAATACACCTAGTTACCGTTTGAACATTTTGATTAAATCTAAATGGGTTCCATTCTGTAACATATTCATCAAATAAATTAGCAAGGTTTTCCATCTCCGCACCGTGATAATCATGATTGTATATTGTAGGGGCACTAGCATTTACAGAGATTTTAACATTTGGAAAAGATTTTTTAATATCTTGGACAAAATTTTCTAATCCTTTTCTAACTATTTCTGCATTCCCTTTGTCTTCTTTTCTTATAGGTTCACAATTATCACAAAAACAGCCACCATACATTATCCAAGGAATGTCTAAAAAAATCCCGTCATAATTCGCATAATCCAAAGTATGATTTATTTGAGGAATAACAACTTGTTTAACATATTCTGAAGATGGACACATCATAGCAGTAATTTCACCCATATCTCCATAACTCAATATTTTTCCTTCTTTATTTTTTTGTGCATATTTAACAAAATTTTGATTATTTCTAATATCTTCAGTTCCAAATATTCCAGAATAAAGGATAGCTTTCATTTCGAGATCATGAACAATTTTAATGGCCTCTTTTACTCTCTCTCTTTGAATGGGGTATTTTAAATATCTACCAACATGTTCAATTTCTATGGCGCCACATTCTTTAAGTTTTTGAACATAATTTTGATATTCTTTTAAATCAAATTTTCTTTTAAAATTAAATTTACTATAATCCATATTGTTTCTAAAACCAAGTTTTTCTTTCATTTATTTATTAGACAGAACAAATATTTTAAACTTTACGTAAATTTAAGTCAACTTAAAAAATATTTAATAAATACATCTCAAACAACATCAACTTTCAGCAGCAATTCTTCCATACCTTCTTCATGCCCAGCACCGATAACGACAAGAATCTTCTTATCTGGGTTCTTACGGAGAATTTTAATAATATTCCTAACCATATATCTATTTCGATCAGATACTAAAGCTTTGTAAACGTTTGGATATCTTTTCCGCATTTGGGCAACAAGCTTCTTAACAACTTCTTTCCCCGGAACTTTAGTAAGATCAAATTTATCTAAACCCATTTCTTTCATCTGCTTTCTGGGAGTAATCAAGCCTTTAACCATATCCCAAAAGAAGCGAAATTTTTCTTTCCAAGTTAAGTATTTAGAGAAATTTTTTAATGTTATCTGGATTGGTTGATCAATAAAAGCGACTTCTAATTTTTCTTTTCGAGCTAGCATCATTGCTTCTTTCATTTCACTGCCAGGAGAAACGCCGACCATCTTACCCAATTTTTGTTGCACAAATTGGCCAACTTTAGCAAAGAGGTAACCTTTGACCCCAATTTTCAGAACTATTGCTAAACTGATTTTACTTTTCTCTTCTGACATCAAAGCAGCAGCTCGCTGCAAATCTAGTTCTATCGCAATAATATCTGGTTTCCAAGTATTAACGGCAGTTTTAATCTCATTCACACTTTGTTTAGCGATATGTGATGTGCCAATAATCATAACGTTATTCATAGTTAGCTTCAAATACAGAAAAGTATTTAAACTTAAGTAAATTTAACTTAATTATCTTAGTGAGGTGGTTAAATATGTTAAAAATGAAAAAAGTGTCTGAAACTTATGATTTAAAAGTATTTACTGATACAGGTGAGTATTTTGGTGATGTTGAAGATAGTATTATTCAAACAAACAAAGTTTCTGGTTGGAAAATCAAATCTACAAAGAATTCTTTCTTAAGTAGAGTTATTGGCAGTGCAAAAGGAGTTATTGTTCCGCATCAGTTAGTTAAAGCTGTGGGCGACATTTTAATAATTTCTAAAAGCGCAGTTCCTACTGGAGCAATGGATGATGAGGAACCAAGTGCAGAATGAACGCTGAGAAATATTTTTTTGATCTTTTAAATTATCAGTTTTTGCAGGGTAATCATGAAGAATTAGATTTCTTCACTTTTATTGCTGCTTAAATTCTATTTATTTAATTTTGGTGAGTTTTTGCCCTAACATTTAAGAATCAGTCTCTTTTTTTGTAAAAAATGGCAGAACACATACTCATTCCACAAAGAAATAACTTAGAAAGAGAGGATTTCTTAGAATTACTTTTGCGTAGAATGGATCATGATTTTGGTAATAGTTTTGTTAGTTCTAAGAATGTTATTAGTGCGCTTAGGAGAGAACCCACTAATGAAGAACATGCAAAAAGATTGTTGTCTTATGTTACTCATCTTGATTATATCACAAAAGCTTTGAAAAATTTAGGGCTGGGTCAATATAACCCATCTCGCTTTAATCTTGAAACCACTCTTGATAAATTGAAAATATATACTGAACAAAAATGGGGGCATCAGGTTGATATCTCTCTGGACGTTCAAAAAAATATGGATATAGTTAATTTTCAAGAACCAATTTATGCTCAGGTATGGAATTTTATTTCTAATGCTACTTATGCATATGAAATGCCTCCCTCGAATATTGATATTTTTGGAAAAGAATTAGAACTTAATGGAGAACAATTAGAAGGTCTAGGTGTTAATAAAGAGAAATATTCTGTTGGTGATCCTTTTGTTGTTGTTTCAGTAAGAGATTATGGCCAAGGTATCCCTGAAGAAAGACTACCCTTAATTTTTGGAAATGCTGTTAGTTTCAGAGAAAGTAATGGGATTGGTTTAGCTTTAGCAGAAGCAACTTCTAATCTCATTCACGGATTTGTTAAAGTTGAAAGTGAAATTGGGAAAGGATCCATTTTTTCATTATATTTACCAAAAGAGCACCAATCTCACTAGACTTTTTCCGTAATATATATAAAGCAATAATGTTATTCTAGTGTTATGGAGGTGGTATCGTTAATTTTATTGGCATTCAGCCTAATTCTATTTTTCGGATTTTTTGCAGAATGGTTCTTTAAAAAATTTAGCGTTCCAGACGTTTTATTCTTAATTGCGTTAGGATTTATTATCGGCCCTTTTGTTTTGAAAATAATTTCGCCTTCAGATTTAGTTTCATTGGCGCCTGTTTTTACTACTTTTACTTTAGTATTTTTATTATTTGACGGAGCATTTAATATTAGTTTACCATCATTAATTCGAGAATTTTCGGAAAGTTTTGTTATGACGATTTTTAATTTTGTGATCTCATCGTTAATCATTGCAGTAATTCTTTGGGGATTTGGTTTTTGGGTGGGAGGATTTTCATTTCTTTTATCTCTTTTAGGGGGATTTATGTTGGGAGGGGTATCCTCATCTTTTGTTATTCCCATTCTTAAACAGGTAAAAATTAGTGAACGATTATATTCTTTATTAGCTTTAGAATCTGCTTTAACAGATGTTTTCTGTATTGTTTTTTCTTTAACTGTGATTGAGATTATAAAGTTGGGTGGTTTTGGGATTCAAAATACATTAACTCAATTGGTAAGTTTATTTGCAGTAGCAATTTTAGTGGGTTTAATTGGGGGAATACTTTGGATTTTTTTAATCTTAAGAGTTTTCAAAGAGCACAATTACATGATCGCTATTGCTTACTTATTTTTAATTTATGTTGTGGCAGAATTTCTTCATGGTAATGGGGCAATTGCCGCATTATTCTTTGGATTAATATTAAAGAATTCTAAACAATTATCTTCAATAATTAGAGGTTTATTAAGTAATGAAGCTAAAGAGAAGAAAAAAGCACTTAAAGGTGAATTGGGTGTTTCAGTAACCACTCCTTCAGAAGAGTTTTTTTATCATCAAATATCGTTTCTGTTGAAAACTTTCTTTTTTGTTTACATTGGAATCATGATTGATATTTCTGATTGGAAAGCTATTTTAATTGGAGTTGTATTATCAATTGTATTAATGTTTACTAGGGGTGCATCTTCAATGCTTACTAAAAAGATGCTTCCAGAAAGTAGATTATTAGTTAATGCTATTTTCGCACGGGGATTAGCAGCAGCAGCGATTGCTCAGTTAGCGATTAATGCGGGAGTGCCACACGCTTACTTTATTTCGAAAATAGTTTTTGTTACCATTACTGGAACAATTCTTTTAAGTTCGATCAAAGTGTTTTTGATCAAAAGGAGAATACCTCCTGTTGAAGAGAAAGAATCTATTGGAAAAGTTTTGGAACACAAATATAAACATTTTCCTAAACACCATCATTTGATTAAACATAAACCCAAACACAAACATAAAGCAAAAGCATAACTCTTAAAAACAAGTTTATATTTTTTATTAAAAAATGAAAGAAGTTATTTTGAATTGGTTGGGAACTCTTCCTTTTGGTACATATTTACAGAACAAGTACATTTTTGCTATTTTTATTTTGGTGGCTTTTGTATTTGTGGCCAAATTATCATTATATATTTTTGAAAAGTTTCTTCAAAGATGGGCAAAGAAAACTAAAACTGAGATTGATGACATTATTTTTGAAAGAACAAAAAACCCCATATTTTATTTGTTATTGGCTTTAGGGATAAAATTTGCCATTTTAAGTTTAGAAATTAATGGAGTTGTTAATCAATCTATTAATTCGTTAATGGCGATAGTTTTTGTTTTTATTGTTGCTCGGGTTGTCGATGTAATTATTGATGTTTGGGGAAAATCTTTTGCTAAAAAAACTGAAAGTACTTTTGATGATATTTTATTACCTTTATTTCACAAACTGGTAAAAGTTATTTTTGTGATTATTGCTATTCTGTGGGTTTTGAAAGTTTGGAACATTGATATTGGCCCTTATTTAGCAGGAGCAGGAATATTAGGGATTGTGATTGGATTCGCTTTACAGGATTCTTTGAAGAACATAATTGGTGGGGTTACTTTAGTATTAGATAAGACTTTTGAGATTGGTGATAAAGTTAAGATTGAATCTGGTGAAGTGGGGACAATTCATGACATTGGTTTACGAAGTACAAAATTAGTTACTTATGATAATGAAGTGATTTATATTCCAAACGGTTATTTAGCAAATTCTCGGGTACAGAATTATACTCGGCCAAGTCCAAAAGTTAGAACTCATGTTAATTTTGGTGTTGAATATGGTAGTGATGCAACTAAAGTACAAAAAGTAGTTTTAGGAATATTGGAAAATGATAAAGAAATACTTAAAGATCCTGCAGCAGCAGTACAGTTTTTAGAGATGGGTGATTCTGCTTTAAATTTTCGGGCATATTTTTGGGTTGAAAAATGGGGAATGGCTTACGGAAAGAAGTTAGAAATGACGGAAGCGATTTACAATGCTTTAAATAAAGCTAAGATTGGAATACCATTTCCAACAAGAACTGTGCATTTAGTTAAGTAAATCTTTTATATTAGTTTTATTTTTACTTTTATTATGGATATTTTATCTCCAGTAGGAATTGTTGTAATTGCGATGTTAGTAGTAGTATTTGCCAACTTTATTTCTAAAATATTGAAAGTGTTATTTTATGTGTTATTGATTGCGTTTGTAGCAGTAATATTATTTGGTGTTTCTTATAACGATTTGTTGAGTTGGGCTTCTGGGATTTTGTTGTGGGTGTTTTAATAATAGAATATGAAAAAAGTTTAGTGTTAGAATTATAATTCCTGTGGTCTTAAATCAATTGGGTCTTGGTAATGGCTTCTTTTGTGATATGTAGCTTCCCAATCGTTAAAGTTTGTTTCATAACCAAAATTTTCTGTCATAAAAGAAAGCATTTGATTGAATTTTTTTTCTTTACCCCAAATATTTCCGGTTATGTCCATCACTATAAGCGGCAAAGGCACAATACTTATTTCTTGTGTTTGATTATCATCTGTTGTTTTTTGGTCATAAGTAAAGTATTTTTTATGTAGTGGTCCTAAACTTATTGAACCTAATCCGAAATTATCTGGCCCTTCTTCTCGTAAATAAATAAGGTCATTTAATTGTTGCTTTTTAGTAGAAAATAGTTGATCATTAATTTTGGCCATCTCATTAATCTCTAATCGTTTTTGCTTGTTATCATCAGTACAAATAATTTTAGCGATACTTCCTCCATACTTTTTAATTCCTGCTTGGAGTATTTCTTTAATAGTTTCTTCATTTTTTCTGTAGGATCAAGATTTGTTGTCACGCTGATGGATTTAATGTAAACATTCCTACCAGAAATACAATACATTGTTCCGATTTGAAAGTTTTCATTTTCCACTGGCGTTAACATAACATCGGGTTTAAATGAAGCATAATAATCATCAAAAGGCATAATGCCCATCATCGCTTCGTTAAGAAGTAATTCTAAAGGATTTCCCCGTAATATTGCTTGGGTTTGTGATTCAGCCATTTTATTCGATGATTTCTTTTTATTTTTAATGATTATTGTTCTGGAGAATACTGCTTCTCCAAATAGATAAAACTTATATATTTGGTTGTTTAACATTGTTTATGGCTGGTAAAGAAGAATTTATTGAGGGTACTCTTGATGAAGATTTAGAAGCTATTGAGAATTGTGATCCTCAAGATTTTAAAAGTATGCTTAAATCTTCTAAAGTTTCTCGAGAATATTTTTCTGAATTTGTTTTAGAGTTTCCTGCAGATGAACTTCCTCGGTTTATTACTTACCTGGCAAAACATGAGAAAGTTAAACCTGTTTTTGGTGAACCTTTGAGTTCCTTTAATCAATTGGGTGTAGGGGAGCAAAAAGATGTTTTAGGCAGATTGTATGATTTTGTTGTTAACAATTATCAGTTATGACTATTCTCCAAATAGATAAAACTTATAAATAACGGGCCCTCCTAACTTCTTATGATATCATCCATTTGGACAGAAAAGTACAGGCCGCAAACTTTTGAAGAAGTTAAAGGTCAACAAGAGATTGTAGAGAAAGTAAAAGCTTTTGTTTCTACAGGTAGTATGCCTCATTTATTATTTTCTGGTCCTGCTGGGGTTGGTAAGACAACTTTATCATTAGTGATTGCCAAACAATTATTCGGAGAAACTTGGCGACAAAATGTTCTAGAATTAAACGCTTCTGACGAAAGAGGAATTGATGTAGTTAGAGTTAAAGTTAAAGATTTTGCACGGACAAAAGCTCTTGGCGATGTACCATTCAAATTAATTTATCTTGATGAAAGTGATGCACTTACGAAAGAAGCACAGCAAGCTTTACGGCGAACAATGGAGAATTACACCAAGACTTGCCGATTTATACTTTCATGCAATTATAGTTCTAAAATAATTGATCCTATTCAAAGTAGATGTGCTGTGTTCAGATTCAAACCTTTAGCAGAAGCAGACATTTATTCCATGATTGACAAATTAGTAGTTGATGAGGGGTTAACTGTCTCTGACGAGGCAAAGAAAGCGTTATTTGATGTTTGTGGCGGAGATTGTCGGAAATTAGAAAACGTAATGCAGAGTTGTGCAGTAATTAAAAAAGATATTGATGCAGAATTAGTTTATTCAATGGCTTCTGTAGCCAAGCCGAAAGAGATTAAAGAATTGTTAGGGATTGCTGCCACTGGGGATTTTCTTGCTTCCCGAAAGAAATTGTTAGATTTAATGTTGAATTACGGATTATCTGGTTTAGATGTAATCAAACAAATTCAAAGAGAAATTTGGAATTTGGAATTGGATGACCGGAAGAAAGTTGAATTGATTGACAAATGCGGAGAAGTAGAATTTCGGATGACAGAAGGTTCTGATGAGTATGTACAGTTGGAAGCTTTTTTGGCGTTTATAGTAATGGTTGGTAGTAAATAAAATATGATTGGAATATTATGTTTTGGGGACAGTATAACTTTTGGTCGTGGTGAACAACCTTGCTTAAGTTGGGTTGGAAGATTAAAAAGTTATTTTGAACCAAAAGATTATTGGAACTGTATTTATAATTTAGGTATTCCTGGAGATACTTCTGTAGATTTATTAGAAAGATTTGATGCGGAAGCAAAACCAAGAATTAAGTCAACAAGACAAAATAAATATGTGATTATAATTGCTATTGGTTTGAATGATAGTCGTTGGGAAGGTTTACCTGAAAATGATAAGCCCAGAGTTACTAAACAAGAATTTGAAAATAATATCAAAGAACTGATTAAGAAAGCTAAATCTTACAACACGGATTTAATGTTTTGTGGTTTAACGCCAGTTGATGAAAAAAGAACTTTACCTTTTGAAGAAACTTCTTTCAAGAACGAACGAGTTAAACAATTTAATGAAATTATTAAGAATAATTGTCTTAATGAAAATATTTTGTTTTTGGATTTATTTGATAAGTTAAATAATCATGAATGGTCTTCTATGTTGGCGGATGGTGTTCATCCTAATACAAAAGGTTATGACCGGATTTATGAATTGGTTCAAGAGTTTTTAATTGAGAAAGGATTGATTGAATAAAATGACAGAAAAAATATATCTCCACAATTCAAAGAAGCAAAAGTTATGTGGGATTCTAGAAGAACCTAATGAAAGTAAAGAAGAAATAGTTATTCTTGTTCATGGATATAGTTCAAATAAAGAAGGAAAGACAACTAGGGATATGGCTGAAGAACTTAATAAAAGAGGCGTTAATAATCTTAGAATTGATTTGGATGGTTGTGGGGAGTCAGAAGGAGATTTTGCTGATCAAACTGTAACAAGTATGGCTGATGATATTGTTTCTTCTATAAAATATGTTGAAAAGTTAGGATACAAAAATATTGATTTAATGGGTTCTAGTGGTGGTGCAATCTCGAGTATGGTTGCTGTTTTAAATTATCCACATGTTAGAAAATTAGCATTGAAATCTGCTACTGCTGATTATGTTGAGCAAAGAAAAGAAAGTTATGGTGAAGAAAGAATAAGAGAATGGAAAGAGAAAGGACATTTGATGATTGAAAAAAGAAGAGGGACTTTAAAAGTGAATTATTCTTTTTTTGAAGATGTCCACAACCATATTATGTATGATAAAGTTAAAGATATTAGTTGTCCTGTATTGATGATTCACGGTGATGCTGATGATGTGGTTGATGTTGAACAAAGTAAAAAATTAGTGAAAAATTTTCCTAATGCCAAATTAATTATTTTTAAAGGAGCTAATCATGATTTAGGTTTAAATGGAGATAGATCTTTATCAAATAAATTATTTTCTGATTGGTTAGAAGGAAAGGAATTAATAGTGCCAGAACCGCATTATTTCTATCTCTAAATATTAATGAACATATTCTTAAAGTAAGCTGTCTTGTAAACTTTTATCTTTATCATTGAGGGATTTATATCCCTTAAGAGTATCGATCATTGCTCGTGCAGCTCGACTACTAATTTGACCTTGTTGTTTATTTTTTTCGATATTTCTAAGTTTTTCTTCCAGAGTATCTCCTGGAAGTCCAGCGATATAACTTTTTAATTTATCGCCATGAATTATTTGGGAAGTTGAGTTAGTTGTTTCTTTTTTCGGAGCAGCAATACCAATATAAGCTTCATATCTTTTAGAAGTGGTTTGTATTGCATATATTATGGCGTTATCGGGAACTTCTTTGATAGAATTACATTTAATGGCATATTCTAAATTTTTGATTGCTTTTTCTCTTGTATTTCCACCACGGAAACCAAATGTTTTTTCCATAGTAATTTTTTCAGTTTCATCAATTATTTCATAAGCCATAACTATTTGCGAGAGGATAACTAATTAATAAAGATTTCTAAAAAGAAGAAGATAAAAAAAATAAAAAATTTACTTAGCGCTTTCTTTAATTCTTAACTTTTCTGAGATTAAATCTCGGTAAGTATAGTCGAAAGTTATTTTAACTTGTTTAGTAGCTAAAACGTTTTCAGCTAAAGCAGTTTTTAATTTACAAACAATATCTGTTTCACCGCTAATTAAACGAGCTTCATTAACTTTGCCAGCTTGTTTACATTCCCAGCTGGGATCGTCAATTGAATAAGTTATTTTTTCTTGCACGCCAAATTCTTCACCAGGCTTAGTAACATCTCCGCCACCAACATTACTTACTTTAATTGTTAAAGCCATAATGCCTTTGCCCGCAGTTGTTTCTGAAACAGTATTAACTGTAATTGGTGCACCGGAAACAAAGAAAGTTTTTGCTCCTTCTACATCACAAACACGATCGTCAGTTAAATCTTCTTTCAAACAGATTTCAGGAATAATCAAATAAGTTTGATAAGTATACTCAATATCTGCGAACCATTCTCTGTCAATGTAACCATTAACTTCTTGATTATATTCTGCTTCT
>Ga0075122_10001777_pt1 | contig 14774 bp, 8 predicted proteins | sample AntAceMetag02UKB_FD_69790 | JGI IMG/M metagenome (GOLD analysis project Ga0075122, IMG submission 69790) | Saline lake microbial communities from Ace Lake, Antarctica - Antarctic Ace Lake Metagenome 02UKB | ecosystem: Environmental > Aquatic > Non-marine Saline and Alkaline > Saline | place... | reverse complement strand
CATGGCGAGAATCTGGAATACACCTGTTTGAACTTCGACAGCAGTACGGGAAACGGTAAAGGGGTGCTTGTAGAAATTCCCCACCAGATCTGCTGCATTGGCATTTCTGCCACTTCTTTGAGCCGTCTGGTTAAACTCATTGGCTTTACCGTTGGCAAACTCAATCAGATCGTCCAGCGATCCAACTATTTTGACTACATGGGGGGCCCCTTCAGTCCGAGTCACTTCATTGGCATCGTTATTAATCTGAATGGCACTCTGCTCAATCACCTTTTTGCGAATCGGGGCCCAGTCCTCGAACAGCTTTTTCGCATTGCTAATATCAGTTTTGTCTCCCAGAAAACGATCGTCTAAGATAGCAAAACTGGCTTCCGAATTTTTAGCATACTGATTCACCTTGTTTTGAGCGTCATCCAACTGGTCGATGCTTTGGGCCATTGCGACATCCTTCATACTGCGATGGATTGCCACCAGATCCGTTTTGATATCTCGGATGGCTGTACTGACAGCCAGGGGATGACGATATAGGGTTGCCGTTAAATCGGAAAGCTTGCCGGCGGTGTTAACGGCTATGATTCCACCTATAATCATCAACAAGATGATTGACCCGAAACCCAGAGCCATTTTTTGCCAAAGATTTAACTGTTTCATTTTTTCTCCTTTGAAGTTTCAACTGTTCAGATTTAATAACGAGAGTTCCATGTTGGTGTCGTGTCGAAATTGCTTTGTCGAGTTGATGCCTCAAACTCAGGTTCTGCGCTGCGAGTTTCACGAATTCAATGCTGCGAGTCTTGCAATTCAACCTATCAGGTTTATAGCTCTTAAATTTTTCTTTTGCTCCATTGCCTCCATCTGAATAGTGTTTATCAATAGGTTAAACTCCTAAAACCGGCATCACTGGCCAATTGATTCCGGCAAGAAGGGTTAAAATGAAAATGTGTTAGAAATCTCTTTACTGGAAAATTTGGAATAACGAAAATTTTTCCATTTGTATCAATCCAAAATTATCTGTCCAAATCCTAGCCCAGAAAAGAGACCCCCTTAATATGTTGACCTTTTAGAGCCGATTCCGAACGCCACTGATCGATCTTCAAAATGGCTCTGAAGGTCAATTCAGCGATTTGCGAATTGGGGCAACTGGCGATATACGCGCAGGTGGCCTCTTCAAAATCATTCGGCTTAAATTCGGATACAACCAGCTTTCCCTGGTCCAGATAACAATAGTATGCTTGAAAGTTCATTTTGATCTCCTTTTTATAATGAGTCAGGGTCCTGACGGGCAGGAACCGGGAGCTTCTCTTTCATAGGGAAGCTGATGGTTACGGTGGTTCCCTCCGCTTCCGATGTCGTCATCCTGATAGTTCCACCCTGTGTTTCCGCCGCCAGTTTGGCGGAATAAGTACCCAATCCGGTCCCGCCATTTTTGCCTGCTGTCGTGTATTTATCGAAAAAAGTATCGCGGATCTCTTGTGTGACTGCCGATTCGTTGTGAATTGCGATATGATAAACATGATTCTGCTTCATTGAAATATGGATTTGCTGGTCCCCTGAAGAGGCTTCAAGAGCATTTTTTATGAGGTTGTCCAGCATGATGTAACAGAGTAATTGCTCTCCCAAAATTGTAAAATTATCTGTGTTTTTGATCGGATTTCCATTTAAACTGACGATTATCTTGAGGTCCTTGTTTTTAAGCGTATGTTGTTGTTCTTCGATGATGTTTTCAATAATCTGGATAATGTCCACCGGCACTGATTTGAGCTGGTAGTTCCCTTTTTCCATGCAGAACAAATCCATGGTACGATTAACCAGTTGCAGCATAATCATTCCGGCATTTTCGATGGTGCTCAAATACTTTTCCTGCTTTTCCGTGAGAGGGCCACTCTTTCTGATCATTCTAGGATAATTTAGCATGGGTGTCAGCGGTCCTTTGAGATCGTGATGGGTAATGTGTTCAACCTCCTCGCGTAACTGTGCCATCTCCCTTAAATGAGAATTCTGGGCTTCCAGTTGTTTCTTCATGTTCTGCAGTTCCATGTGAGTTTCCACTCGTGCCAGTAGTTCATTGTTTTCGAAAGGCTTGGAAACAAAATCAACGCCACCGACTTTCAAACCTCTTACTTTAAACTCGTTGTCGGTGATCGCACTTAGGAAAATAATGGGTATGTGCCGGGTTTTACTGTCTGCTTTCAACCTTCTGCATACTTCAAAACCGTCCATTTCGGGCATTTTGATATCGAGCAGAATCAGATCGGGGAGTGTATTCTTGGCAGATATCAAGGCCAGGGCCCCATTTAGCGCAGATTGAACATTATAACCGGCATTTGGCAGTATTTCATTCAATATATGCAGATTATCCGGCAGATCATCGACTATCAGTATTGTTCCTTTGTCATGATCTTGGCTTTCCTGGGCATCTATGACGGGTAGATTTTCAGTATCCATGGCTCAAATATGTTACGAATTAAACAACTTCGATGCAGTGGATGTGCGTTTTTTATATGATGTAATTTCTGACAATATTCCTGCTTGAAATCACCCATTGTTACTTTCTATATGGCAAGCAAGATGCCAAAAAAAAACAGCTCGCTGATATTTAATCAACGAGCTGTTTTATAATGTGATTTTTAACTAAGGGGGGAGAAGGTTATTCTGAGTGATTACAAAAATCGATTACGAAAAGAAGCCAACTTACTTTATTTCGTAAGTTCCTTTCTTAAGTTTCAATCCCAATTTTTTCATGCGGGAATTCAAAGTGGTCGATTTAAGTCCCAGCAGTTTGGCAGCCCCGAAATCCCCACTTACTTTGCCTCCGGATGCTTCCAGTGCTGACAGGATATGCTCTTTTTGAATTTGTTCCATTGTCGGAAACGAGGCCCTGATTTTGGATTCAACACCACTTGCTTGCCGGTCCCACAACATCAATTCATTCCCCGGGCTGAGGATAACCGAACGTTCGATTTCATTTTCCAACTCCCTGATATTTCCCGGCCAATGATATTCCTGCAAGCGCTTTATGGTTTTTGGGGAAATTTTATCGATCTTGCGGCCGATTTTAGTGCTATATTTTTCAAGGAAATATTTAACCAGCATGGGGATATCCTCTTTTCGCTCCCGCAGAGAAGGGCTCCTGATTGGAAAACTATCCAACCGAAAAAAGAGATCATCGCGAAATTTGCCTTCACTTCTCAAAGTGGTTAGATCGCGATTGGTAGCAGCGATGACTCTCGCATTGATCTTAAGCGTACCTCTACCGCCCAACCTTTCGAATTCACCTTCTTGAAGGACCCGCAGTAGTTTCGCTTGTAGTTCCAGAGGAAGATCTCCGAGTTCATCAAGAAAAATAGTCCCTCGATCGGCTAATTCGAACCGTCCTATTTTTTGGGAAAAGGCGCCCGTAAAGGCCCCTTTTTCATGGCCAAATAGTTCACTTTCGATGATGTTGGCAGGCAGCGCAGCACAGTTTACCTTGACCAGAGGGCGGTTTTTCCGTTTACTCCGATTATGTATCGCCCTGGCCAAGAGTTCCTTGCCTGTACCTGTTTCACCTGTTATCAGCACGGTGGTTTCAGATGGGGCGACCTGTTCTATCATTTTCAATGTCTTCTGCAGTGCGTCACTGGTGCCGATAATCTCACTGAAGTTGTGGACGGTATTAATCTCTTCCTGTAAATAGATGTTTTCCTCGTTTAAACGATCCTTCAAATCTTCAAGCTGTAGTACCGTATCTTGAAGTTTTTTTTCAGTCTTCAGGCGGGTCTTTATTTCCTCTTGTAAGTTATCATTTGCTTGTTGCAGATCCATGGTTCTTTCGACCACCTTGGCCTCCACAGTCGCATAGGCCGTTTCCAACTGTTTCTGAATTCTTTGAATGGTTGTATGGGTATTAACCCTTGCCAACACTTCTTCAATTTGAATCGGTTTGGTCACATAATCCACTCCACCGACATTAAAAGCGGAGATTTTATCTTCAATGTCGCCCAGGGCGCTGATAAAGATAATCGGTATATGGCGGGTTTTTTGATTGGCCTTTATCTCCTGACAGACTTCAAAACCGTTCATCCCGGGCATTTTGATATCCAATAAAATGATATCCGGCGTTTGGGTTTCCAGATACCGCAACGCCAGGGGACCACTGAGGGCAGTACTGATTTCGTAACCGTTTTTGCTTAGTAGATCCGATAAAAGCTGGAGATTCTTTGGTACATCATCCACCAGCAGCGCTTTTTTAGCGGGACTTGTTTCTGTTTCCAGTTGTTTGTTTTCCATTATAAATTCAGGTTTAAATAATCCGTCATTCCTTCATGATGGAGCAGGTTTAAAATATCAGCGATTATCTCATGAATATCCTTATTTATTCGAACTTTTTTCAGTATCTCATCCGGAATTTTAATTTTGTTTGGTTCCAGGGTTGTGAATGCACCGATCAGTCCTGCTAAGACACACCCTGCTTCAACATAGGGAGCCAGTGAAAGATCCGGGTCCGATTCCCTGGATATTGAATTGGTGGGCGCAATCGCATTGATGATGTTTTCCGGCAGGCGCCAACGTAGCAGGTGCTCTGCTTCCCCCCATTTGATAGAGTTTGGATCTGCGTGCATCAATTCAAGCAGTTTCCTGGAGTAGGTCGGATTTGTCTGGAGGTTTTCCAATTGGATTTGCAGGCTATCGATGGTTTCTATTGAATCATCCAATTCCATGGGTAATTCTTGAAGTTGAGGCTTGAAATCCATATTTTCTATATGTATCCCACCAGTGGACACTCGCATTAAAATGCGACGGATCCTGTTTCCACCGACCTCCTCACGGATAATGGGTATCCTGGATTTTTCCAGCAGCGATTTAACCTGATCTGCATTTTTTTGACCGATCTGTATCCCCTGAGCATCGGAGATTGTAGCTGCCCCTCCTGCGATGGTTGCGACCAGATTGTTCTTCTCTGCACCGAAAGCGATCATTTTTTTAATGAGTAATGGGACTCCCATATCAGCAAAATAGGTAGCGGGAGGATTTCTTTTTTTTTGCCCTCGTCGGCCTGGCAATACCACATGCAGTAAACCGGCGATATGGTGAAGCGGATCATAGAGAGTCAAGGCGATACAGGAAGCCGTCACGGTCTCAATGGCGGCGTTGATGTTGTCAGTCACATATAATTCGCTCGCGGGGACAAATTTGGAATTGCCGGGCATCTTAACCAATCCATTTTTTAACTTTGCCTAACAAATCATCGGGTGCGATGGGTTTGGCCAAATAATCATCGTAGCCAGCCGCCATGATCCTTTCCCGGTCGCCAAGCATCGCTTTTGCAGTTACAGCCACTATAGGAATCCCGGCCAGCGACGGATCCGCTTTTATCTGTTTGGTGGCGTCAAGACCGTTTAAAACAGGTAATTGGACATCCATTAATATTAGATCGGGGTGCGATCTCTGAGTCACATTAATAGCTTCCAGACCATTCTGGGCCGAGATTAAAGAATAATTCAGCCCTTCCAGCACGGCATTTATGGTAATGAGATTGTCAGAATTATCCTCAACTACGAGGATGGTTGGTCTGGCTGAAGTGCCAACAGGCTTTTTTATTGTCGCGTGGGTTGGCTGTGGGGAGGATTCTGCGATTTTCGATTCAGATTGGCGGCCGAGTAGTTTATCCACCTGGGCGACCAGTTGATCCCGATCGACAGATCCCTTTTGCACCAGTTGTTGAACATTATTGCTGGCGAGTTGCGCTCGATCGGATGAAGTCAGTTCCTTGGCTGTCAGCACCAGAACCGGAATATTGGATGTTTCTTTTGAGTTTCTTATCTGATTTAAGACCTGGAAGCCGTCCATATCCGGCATCATCAGATCCAGAACAATCCCGTCCGGCATGGTCTGTTTTACCTGCTGCAATGCTTCTATTCCGTTTGATGCCGTTTGGACAGCATATCCTTTTGTCTCTAATGCCGTTTTTATTTGCAGAGTTGCTATATCGTTGTCCTCTACAATCAATACTAAAGGTTTTTCGGTTCGGTCCAGTTTTATCCTGCGCGGTTTCAGCGTTCCCAATATCTTTTCTATGCCTGCCAGCAACTGAGAATGACTCGTTGGATCTTTTATAATAACCTGGTGGACGGTATCGATTAATCGTTTCTGATCTTCTTCTGACAAATCTTTGGCGGTTAGGATGATCACTGGAATATCGCAGGTGGAAGGTATTTTTCTGATATTATCAAGCACACTGAATCCATCCATTTCAGGCATCATCAGATCGAGAATCATTAGATCCGGAGGCATGGTGGTTATCTGGACCAGTGCCTGTTTACCATTGGCAGCAGTTTCCACGTCATAGCCTTTGCCGGCCAGTAAATCCTCCAATTGCCTTCGGACAATGGCGTCATCATCCACAACCAGAACATGTCGTACCGTCTGTGATTGACTTGCATTTTGGATTTCAGCCAACAGCAAATTGCGATCAACCGGTTTTGTTATATAAGAGCTGGCTCCCAGGGCCACGCCGGTTTCACGGTCATCGCTGACCGAGACAATGATGACCGGGATATCCTTCGTTCCTTCTGATGCTTTAAGCTTTTTCAGTACTTCCCAGCCATCCATATCAGGCATCATGATATCGAGTGTAATGGCAAAGGGATTAAGCCCCTGCGCCAATTCGATACCCTCCTGCCCCCTATTGGCGGATACAGCTGAATAACCGGCTTGTTTCAGATAGCCGATTAACAATGAACAAACCGCCTCATCATCATCGATAACCAGGACCAGGGGTTTCAGACTATCCGGCATCTTCGCCAGGGTTGGTTCTTTTGCCGGTAAAGGTGACTGTTGGCTGAACTGTTGAATTTGTGGATTGACCTGGCCGGGTTCATCATCCTGTTGCAACAGGAGAGGGAGAGTCAATGTAAAGGTACTGCCCTGGTTTAACTCTGAAATTACAGAAATTTCACCGTTCAATATGCGGGCCAGTTTCTGGCAAATGGCCAGACCCAGGCCTGTTCCTTCATGGGCTCTTGTCAAGGAACCGTCAACCTGTCTAAACTCGTCGAAGACATGCTTCAGATTTTGCGAGGATATGCCCATACCGGTATCTCGTACCGAAAACAGTACCTTCTCATCCACCTGCCGGACTGATATTTCGACCTCCCCCTCCTGAGTGAATTTGACGCCATTGGTGAGAAGATTCAAAATAATCTGGTGTATCTTATCCTCGTCTGCACGAACAACAGGATCATCCGGTATGTTGGCATTTATGGTCAGTCCTTTCTGCTCCGCCAAAGGTCTGATGGTTTCCAGAACACGTGTCACCAGCCGGCGGGGAGAAAAATCCGTCACCAACAGGTCCATTCTTCCCGCTTCAATTTTTGACAAATCCAGAATATCGTTTATCAGGGAAAGCAGTCGTTTCCCGTTTCGCTCAACAACTTTGAGGTATTCGGTCTCCTGATCGGGGTTTGTGCCCGTTCCCCGACTGATCATCAGCTGTGACAGAGCCAGAATACTGTTGAGGGGGGTTCGAAGTTCGTGGCTCATATTGGAAAGAAATTCGGATTTCAGGCGGTCCGCTTCCTCAACCTGGACACGTTGGGTTTCCAGCTCCATTTTCTGCGCCCTTAATTCTTCCGCCTGGGCTTCCAGTTCGCTTGATTTGGCCTGTAATTCTTCATTGAGGACGGTAAGTTTAACATTGGATTGATTAAGTTCGTCGGTCTTTCCTTGTAACTGGTCATTTGTTTTCTGTGTCAATTCCAGGAGACTGCGGATACGCTGGTTTTGAGAAGATGAAAAAAGAGCCGCGGAGATTATAGTGCCGACAGCATTCAGATAATCAACATTGGAAGCGTCCAGATCCTCAAACTTTGCAATTTCCATCACACCATACAGTTCCTCCTCAAAAAACAACGGCAGTGCATAAATCGCAGCCGGCGGTTCGCTGATGGTTCCCGTCTGGCCCACAGCATCCTCCCGGGTTATTTTTTTCAACAGGATCGGCTTTTTTTCTACCGCCACCTGTCCCACGATACCTTCTCCCAGTTTGAACTGATGGGAAAAAAACCGCCTTTCGACGAATGCAAAAGACGATATTAGTTCGCAGAGGGATGTCCCCGCATTATACAAATACAGGGCGCCGTTGCAGGCATCTACGTATCTGGAAACAAAATGGATGCTTTTATCGGCGATTTCCGCCATGGAAAGGTTCCCAGACAGTTCATCATTCAACAGGTTCAGTCCGTCCCGATGCCAGAACTGGTGTTGTAGCATGTCTATCAGCCCGTTGAAGTGCAAGGACATCTCTGTGATTTCGTTGTTGCCTTTTAACTCTGATTTGACGAATTGTCCTGTTTTGTTGATATGGGACATGGTTGATTTCAGGGCCAGGATGCTGTTCAAGAGACTGCTGATCAGCAAGTAAGCGATAATCAACACAATCAGAATAGCCGTGCCGATAATGACCAGGTTACTGGTTAAAATCTGTTCTTTGGCGTGCGTGGATTCAGACATGAACATGGCTGCTTTTTGTCTGGCATATGAAGTGAGGTCGTCCATCTTTCGTTCCAACTGGGCCACATAATCCGCTCCTTTCCCCTTCGTTATTTTCGCAGCATCTTTTCGTTTTCCTTCCAGAACCAGGCTTGCAACTTCGACCCGGATCGGTTTCCAGGTCGCAAACATATCGATCGTCTCTGATACTAGCAGCTTACCCTCTTCGCCCAGAATTTTTGCCCTGACAAGATTGAGATTCCGGTATACCTCCCGCTCCTGGAACTGGATCACTTTTATGGCTTCCTGCATTTCAAAAACCGATGTTGACATGGAGAGGTCTTTCATGCCGCGGTGCATCCGAATCACTCCGGAATTGGCCTTTTGGGCAGCATTCGATACCTGAAGCGGATGCTCATAAAGATTCGAAGTCAGATTAAACAATCCCTGCATTGCCTGAAAGGAATAGATGCCATAGCCAATAAACAGAACCAGAAAAATGATGCTGGTTGCTACCAGCCTGGAGCGGATTGTAATTTTATTCAGAAGATCCATAAATATTCTCCCTGTTATTTTGACTGAGATTTTTTTGTTCTGATGACATCGAAAATGTTAAGAATCCTGTTTTAAAAATTACAGTGCCGGATCGCGATCCGGTATTGTGTTGCGCATTTTAATAGTAATGTTTCTAGCCAGTTTTTTGAAAGATACCGTTTCCGCCGTCAAATTGAATGGCTTTGTTTTTCATGGCTGAAGGCAGCGATTCACAACTGCCTAGAATTAAATACCCGCCCATTCTCAGGGCACGAATCAATTTTTCAAAGACACGTCGCTGCAACTCCAAATCGAAATAGATTAACACGTTGCGGCAGACAACCAGGTCGAACATGCCAAAAATGCTGTCGGCTGGAGCGATCCGGGAACTGGAGGTTAAATCATCCAGTGAAAAGTGTACCATTTTTTGAATGGTCGGGTTGAGCCTGAACAATTCATCCTGCTTGCTGAAATACTTGTCGAACAGCCCCAGCTTGATATTTTCCAGGCTGTCACGCTGATATTCAGCCTGTTCGGCCAGGCTTAACACCTGCTTACTGATATCAGTCGCGAAGATATAAGGTGTTATTTCGAAATCGTTTTTATCAAAAGCTTCTTTTAGTAGAATGGCAAGGGAATAAGATTCTTCACCCGAAGCACAGCCCGCAGACCAAACACGGATTTCATTAATCCCAGAGGCTCTTTTTTTTTCAATTAATTGGGGAAGAATGGATTGGGCAATGGTTTCAAAAACAACCGGATTTCGAAAAAAAGAACTGACATTAATTAGCAGCATATCGATCAGGCGATCACATTCTGCGGGATTAAAGCGAAGTTTTTCCAGGTAAGCAGACCTGTTATCGACCTGGTGCTTTTCAAACCGTTCGAAAAAATGCTTTTCCTGAATTTTCCGCCGATAACCACTCAGATCGAGCCCACGTATTTGACGCAATTCGTTCAAAATTTGAGTTAGGAAATCTTTGTTGTTCATTTCAGATTATGGACGCTTTAACGGTTCTGGTTTTCATACATAAATTTAGACTAATTGGATGCTGTGCTGTTGGTGCTTGAATCAAGATTCCATCAATTGAATCAGTTTCTCAAATTGAAATTCTGCCGCGATCTCATCCAGATCATTAGCGATATCTTCAAGTCCTTCTTCCCGGATTCTCTTGATTAATTGTATTAAGGTTTTTTGGTTCAGACCCACACAACATTGTTTAAGTTCTTCATATAACGCTATTGGTAGACTGGCCAGGGACTCCGCTGTCAGTGTTCCGGAAGTGCCAGATTTTTGATCAACTGAAGATTCACGTCCGGCGGGCTCTTCATAAAGGTATTCGACATTCAGAAGGCGAGCGATCGCATTAAAAATATCTGATTCCTGATAAGGTTTTCGAATAAAATCATCACAACCGACAGCTAAAGTTTTTATTTTATTTTCTTCCAGAGCACCGGCTGTTATGGCGACGATTGGCGGTATATACTCTGCTTCGGAATTTTTAATGAGACGGGTCGCTTCATAGCCATCCATAATTGGCATCCGCATATCCATAAAAATCAGATCTGCCTGCCAGGATTGATTCAGATCGACTGCTTCTTTTCCATTAAGTGCTTCTTCAACCTCAAACCCGACTGTCTGCAAGAGTCTTTTCATCAGCAAGCGGGACTCAGCGTTGTCTTCAACCACCAGGATTTTATAAGGCTTTTGATCCGGTTTCAGACCAATCACCTGACACTCGATTTCTTCCGGGTTATCATCAAGGCGGGAATATACCCCGGCTTTGATGAAAAACTTAAAGGCTGATCCCTGCCCAACTTTGCTGGTAACGGATATATCGCCTCCCATCATTTGAACAAATCTCCTACTGATATTTAATCCCAGCCCTGTCCCTTCTCCTGTTTGCCGGCCCGTCTCAGTTTGTTCAAAAGGAGAAAACAGATGTTTCGTCTCTTTTCCTGAAATACCGTGGCCCGTATCTGTCACTTCAAAGAACAGTTGAATTTTATTTTCCATTTCTGCGGAGGCCTCGATATTCAGCGTCACTGAGCCCTGTTCTGTAAATTTCACCGCATTCGACAGAAGATTGGACAGGACCTGGCGCAGTTTCCCTTCATCGGCAAGGATGGCATCAGGAACAGATGCTGACTTGTTGAAAACCAGTTGCAGGCCTTTTTTACGGGCTCGAAGGCTGAATACATCTTCCAGATTGTCTAACAGAGTTCTTAAACTGAAATTGTCTTCACTTAAATCAGTGCGCCCGGCTTCAATCTTTGACAGTTCTAAAATGTCATTGATTAAGGCAAGTAGATGATTTCCACTACGGTTGATTATTTCCGTGTATTTACTTTGCACATCCGAAAGCGTGGATTCACGTTTCATGAGTTGTGAATACCCCAGAATCGCATTCATCGGTGTCCGCAGTTCATGACTCATATGGGAAAGAAAATTACTTTTGGCCTGATTGGCTGTTTCGGCCTGCTCCTTGGCCATTTGTAATTCGTGCGTCCTGATTTCCACCTGTTTTTCCAACTCATTGAGCGTTTTTCGCAGTACTTCTTCAGCTTTCCTGTGCTCGGTGATATCATACCCCATGCTTAGCAAGCCAATCAGATTTTCCTGATCATCGTAAATCCCTTTGTTCCGCCAGGCTACCCACACTCTTTCCCCGTTTTTTGTCATATTTTCATTCTTATTTTCGATGTATGCATTAGGATTTTTGATGATTTTTTTCATTAAATGTTCTAAATCTCTACCGGTACTTTCCAAGGCTGGTGTATTAATACCGAGAGCGTTTTTTCCCAACATTTCATCCTTGGAAAATCCAAAAAAATCTAAAGCGTATTGATTGACAAAGGTAATATTAAATTCCGGATCAAATTTCATTACGATGCTATTGGTCGACTCCACTAGTTCGCGATATTTATTTTCACTTTCCTTGATTGCGTTTTCCGTTTGTCTGATAATCGTTATATCTCTAAGAATACAATGGGTCTGTTTAAACGATCCATCCTCTTCCACGCCAATATTTCCATCGAAAGACACCAGTATTATGGATCCGTCTTTTTTCTTCATTTCAAATTCAACACCACGGATCTCTCCCATGCTTTTAAAACGGGGAAAATTATCTTTAAAATGATCCGCCCAATCTGGATGAATAAAATCACCAAAAGACTTGCCAACCACTTCCTCCTTGGAATAACCGAATGTTTTAAGCCATGTATCGTTTACAGTGATAAAACGACCATTTCCGTCAAGTGACTGATAGCTTATAGGCGCTCGTTCATAAAGCAATCTAAATTTTTCTTCATTTTTTCTGATTACTTCCTCTGCCTTTTTTCGATCTGTAATATTGTGAGCAATACCATTGACACCGTTAAAAGTCCTTTGACCGTCATATAAGAAATGGTATGTCCATAGCCAATAAGTCACCTCACCAGTTTCGATATTGATCTGACAGATTTCGATCGTTTCCTGAGACCGTTGTCTGTCAATACATTCCACGAACCAGTCTTCGGTTTTCTTGCGATCATCCTGATGGATGAATTGAAAAGCCGACATTCCAATCAAATTATTGAAAGAAACACCAAATGTTTTTTCCCCGACGTGATTTACCCACTTAAAATTACCTTGCGGGTCGACCTGTATAATCAGATTGTCAGTTCCCTCCACAACTTCAAGATAACGTGCTTCAGCGGTTTTCTTATACGTTTTTAAGGCTTGATGCATTTCGATTAAAGAGTGGCTTAATTCATCGTCAGGGGATCGGGGCAATAAACTGATTTCGTAATTTCCTTCTGCCAGCCCTTTGGCCATAGTTACTATTTCGTTTGTGTTGGTCAGCATTCTTTTGATCGAAGTCTGTAATTCTCCGATTTCGTCTCGCCTTATCACCTCAGCAACTGGCAAAACAATTTTCTCCCCTTTGGACAGTTTTGCGATCACCTCAGTGGCACGTGACAACGGGGGCAAAATGTTATTTATTAATGCCACACTAAAGATTGTAAAAATCAATATGACGAATAATATCACCACCAGTTCTATCCAGTAAAAAAAGTTATTAATATCAACAATCTCTTGCCTGGATAAAGCTGTGATTCTATAGGCATTTTGTAGGACTGCAGCATTTATCTGTTCAAGATTTTTACTCAACTGGGTTTTGGATTTCCACAATTGATATAATTCAGTTTTTAATCGATCAATTTCCTGTTGATTTTCGGCAATTTTAGACCAACCGTTTCTAAACACAGAGTCCCCCACGACACTCGATAACCCGTCACAAGCTCTCATTACCTGTGATAACTTTGTGTACAACGATTTTTCCACTTCAAGATAGTGATCTTCATTTGAAAAATACAGCAGGTCGTTGATGTTTAAAATCGACGTGGATGTGAATCCTTTAAACTCATTTAAAGAGTTCATCAGCCCTCTTTTTGCTGGTAAGATATATTTCCCGTCGAACATAAGTACGGATACTTCAAGTGCTATGGAATCGACAAGTCTGGTGAGAATTTGGTCATTTTGGTGAAAAATCTCCGTAATTCGAATCTTTGTCTCCTTTATTTCACTGACAATTAAGGCGGCTTTATTAAAAATTTGAAAGTGTTTATTCAAGATGCCGTCGGTTCCATTCAGAAGCAAAAGCATTTCTGGACTGTGAGCGTCCCGCAACAATTCATTAATCAAGCTTCTGAACTGATATACATTAGAGGCGATCTTTAACCGGCTGTCCTCTTTTCCATTTAAAAAAAACTGGTCTTCAAGTAAGAGCTGTTGAGTCAAAAGTAACTCAATGGTCGCTCCCCTTTCGGCGTTGAGATCAAGTTTTTCAGTCTGATCTCTCTGATACCAATCCAGTCCCGTGATTAGAACAAAAGAAAACAGGGCGAATAAAGGGATAAATGCGAATTTTTGTTTAACTGAAGTCAATTGCAGGAATCTAGCGAACATTTTGATCCACATGTTTTTCAAGAACAGTTTGAATATTCGCATCACTCATGCCATAGACACCGGTTCCCACCCAAATCCGCTTTCCGGGTACCGCTTTCCCAAACCCAAGCTTTCGAGCCGGAATTTTTGAATTCGCCTTTGGCCACCAGTATTCGACCCAACCCTGGCCTTCTTTCCTTTGTGCTGCCTTTTGAAGTTCAACATAAAAAGGGTTTCCTTTGACATCACGAACTCCAAGGAGATTCATTCCTACAAGTTTTTTATTCAAGTGGGCGACGACAAATCCATCGAAGTTATTGACATAAATATACCAATCCCCAGCAACCCATTTCCCTTTAGACTCTGTCAGCTCGGCAAAGGCTTTTTCTTCGCCAATCTCCAATATTAAATTGATTGCTTTCTCGACATAATTCATCACTTCCTCAGGTGACCGATCTTTGGGTGTTTTTTTAACCTCTGCCAGTTTCGGTGACATTTCTCCGACAAACAAAACAATTAAACATATCAGCAATATTTTTTTCATTTTTGGATTCCTGTTTTTTATGAGTAATTAAAAAGCTTTACAATATGCTAGCATAGTTCTGAATTAATATACAGGAGAACCGACAGTTCTTCATTGCTAATATGCAGCAATGTTTGCAAACGAACCTTGATTGTCTTTAATATATTACGACTAGAATCTGTGATAGAATGTAGTCGGAATTTTCGATATGTTGATACTGGACTCTATGGTATTTGCTTCCTAGAATTAGCAAAATCAAACCAGCAAAAAGAGGATTGTTTGTTTAAAGGCGCATTTCTGAAGGGATGATCCTCCCCTTCC
>Ga0075122_10001775_pt1 | contig 14778 bp, 8 predicted proteins | sample AntAceMetag02UKB_FD_69790 | JGI IMG/M metagenome (GOLD analysis project Ga0075122, IMG submission 69790) | Saline lake microbial communities from Ace Lake, Antarctica - Antarctic Ace Lake Metagenome 02UKB | ecosystem: Environmental > Aquatic > Non-marine Saline and Alkaline > Saline | place... | reverse complement strand
CTCCAAGTGTTGCTAATATAGGCACGTATCCAAACTTCAACCTCGCCAGTTTCAAATTTATTATGGTATGAATTATCAAGATGAACACCAAATTCTCCGTCATTGCTTAAACTTCTGTTATCACGCCAGTTCTCATAAATCATTTCTCCATTTTGAAAAAATCCAAATAAATAACCTCTAGCCCCTGATACTGGTTCAACTTTAAACATATAGCTTCCCTCTAAATCAAGCGTCTGTCCGTCAACTGGATATACCATCTGAGGCGGGTCTAAACTTACAACATCACCGGTAATATATACTTCCAAAGAACCTTCATTATCAGATACATAACGATCGCCGATGGAAAAAGTCAGTTTACGAGCAGTATTACCGCTAACAGTAAAGCTATAATCATGACTTTCATTATAAGCAGGCAAGCTATAGTTTGTAGCTGATCGACCTTCAATATAAAGTCCAAATTCATTTGCCGGAGACGAATCTACTGGATTTCCATCTGAATCTGTAAAAACATAAAAAGCGTCAGAATCGCTAGCTCCTGAAGCTTGACCTGTGCCGCTGACATTAATAGTAACATCCCCAGCGTAATAATCTTGAGTCTCTACTCCGTTACCTGGATGATTAGTAGTAAAATCAATCGTTAATTTTTCATTATAATTAACGGCAGCTGAAACAACGCCTGCGCTAACTAATAAACCGATGCTTGCGATGAATAAAATTGAAATAATTTTTTTCATAAATTTTTATTATATTTAAATTATATATTATTCTTTATTTTTTTTATAAATTTTTCAGCACTAAATTTTTCTGCTTGTTGTATACAGCTTTCTCTCATTTGAATAGCCCTTCCAGTGTCTAACCATTCTACTGCATTAATTATATCCCCTAATTCATATTTTTCCAAGATTAAATATCCTGTTTGCTCATGAATGATCGTTTCTTTTAACCCACCAGAATCAACACCAATAGTTGGCTTACCAACCGCAGCCGCTTCTAAAGGCGTCATGCCAAAATCTTCATTTAGGGGAATGTAAATATTAGCTATGCAATTACCGACTAATTTACCTAATAATTCATCAGAAACAAACCCTAAAATTTCAATATTCTTGTAATCTTGTGACATTTCTTTAATTTTGTCAAACTCAGGTCCACCAGAGGCTACTACTAATTTTTTATTAGGCATTTGCTGGAAAGCGCGGACAATATCCTTAACTCGTTTTAAATCCACTAAACGAGCAAAAGATAAATAATAATCTTCTTGCCCAGCAAGCTTAGATTGAGAAAATTGTTTTTTAAAATTAAATTTATATGTATCTATTGGCGGATAAACTACTGTGCTTTTAATATTTACAAACTTTTGCAAACGATTCTGAACATTACGTGAATTAGCCATAACTACATCCATTTTCTTTATACCCCATTTATAAATTACACAAGCTAAATAAACAAAGAATAAAAAAATTGGCTTAGCGTATAATGGATATTTTTGATAATAATAATCTTTTAGATCATAAGCATAGCGCACTGGAGTATGGCAATACATTATTTTCTTTTGTTCTTTTTTACATCTCCAAGCAGCACTTAAGCAATTATTTCCGGAAAAAATTATAACATCATAATCTTTAATCCCGAGCACTCGGGATGTCTTCCAAAAAAATCTCCATTGAGCAGAAAAATATCCTAAACCACGTATTTTAATTTGCTTTCCAAGGGTAGTAATTTTTGCAGGCGCTTCGCTTTTAGCAAAAGAATTTTCTTCATCCCAATATTCAGTAAGAATATCGGCGCCTAAGCCATTAGCCATAATTAAACAAAGACGTTCTCCCCCGCCCCGATATTGAAATCTGTCATGAATTATTAATATTTTTTTATTCATACACTGTATGAACAGGGCAGTGCCCTGTTCTTAATTAACTTTCAACTGATATAGCCCTAATTTATTTTTTTCATCTAAATTTATGATTTCTATCTGTAGTCCATCTTTATTTAATTTAGCTTCATTTAGATTGATTAGAGCTTCTTCTTGAAAAATAAATCCGTAATAATATAACGGCAATCCTTTATCAATTAACTGTGCGTATAATTTATAATAATTTTTATTGCTTAAATTATCAATAATCACTTTGCGCTCTGGCCACAAATATTTATCAAAATGTTTATTAATAATAATTGCTTCGGGCTCAATTTTATTTATAATTTCATTGGCCAGTTTTTTATCTTTAATTATATTTTCTTTCATTACTAGTAAACATTCTTCTTTAGCAAAAACTGCGGCTTGAATATTTAAAATTAAAAATATAATAATTAAACTATATAATAAAATATTCTGAATATATTTTTGTTTAATTAAATTTGTAATTTTTTCAAAAAATAATACAGCTAACGGAATCGCCATAATATACATCAGTAACCAATAACGAGTGTAAGAATTACCAATTGTGATACTGCTTAAATTAATATTATCATGAATCACCCAAGATCCGTAAAATGTAACCAATATTATGCTAGCAACAACAAAACTACAAAAATATATTTTTTGAGTTTTATTTATTTTTTTCCAGTTGTATAAAAACCAAATTCCGCCAAAAAAAGCTGGCCAAAATAAATACCAAAATATAATTACAAAATAATTTACAAAATTATTCCAAGCAGCTCGTGGATGAAATCCAAATGGTAAAAAATTATTAATTTTATCACGTAGGGACGTATCATTAAATTCTGGATTTGCGCTAAGTTCCGAACTTGCGAAGCGTAGCGAGCTGTTCGGAACTTCTGCATATTGATTTGCTGGACTAGAATACCCAAAATCCAAAAAATCTCCATACAAAATCTGATTATAATATAACATCGGCATTAACGCCAAAAATATACCACACGCAAATAAAATTAATTTGTTCCATTCAATTTCTTTAAAGTAAACAACCCACGCAATCAGCATTGCCGGTACCAACCAGATTAATTCTGATACGCGCGTAATAATTGCTAAACCAATAAAAATCCCCGATAAAAATGGCATCAACACGTAGGGACGTGGCACTGCCACGTTTTTTTTATATATCAAAAACCAAACGCCTGCCATAACCAAATCAATAAACAACACATTATGAAACATACTGCGTGACGTATAATACCAATATGGCGCTAAAGCAAATAGCATTAATGCTGAAAAAAATGCTATTTTTTTATTAAAAATTTCTTTAATAATTCCGTAAAAAAATAAAACACCTATTACTGCAAATAAAGGCGTAAGATAAATTATAATATTTGTCCCAAAAATTTTTCCCAACCAGCCATAGATCAAAATAATTCCTAGAAAACTCACTGGTTTAACCACACCATTATCAGATCGAACGCTACGTGGTATTACAATGTCATCAGCAACAACGTTAAGCGGTTCAAAATAAAATAGTTCTTCTCCTTGTGCATATCGCTCAGCCCAAAAATAATTAGCTGTCCCGTCCGGCGAAGCAAATCTAGTATCGCCATCTTTTGTAGTCTGGTACGGAAACCAAGAATAAATAAATAAAAAAATAATCGCCACAACTAACAAAACAATAACCTGCCAATTTGTTTTAATAAAAAATTTCATTGTTGCCGTCTTTCGTAATTCTTAATTCTTAATTCGTAATTTTTAATTTAACGTTCCTTCGGCGTGACCCAAAAACCTATCCTCCACTTCTTTCCCAACGCTAATCTAGTTTGAGATTCAAGCGCTGGAATAGAACCAAATAAAATAATAATTATTGGTAAGAAAATCCACTGAATTACTATTTCTAGACTTTTGAAAATACTATATTTTTTAGGCCTTCGTGGTAAAAGCAAAGTAGATAAAATTGCAGAGATAACCAATCCTAACATAGCAATAGTCATTAATGTTCTAGTGACAAAAGGTAAATTACCAGATAATACGGTTGTATTAAAATCTTGTCCACCCAAAATTAGCGGCAACCAACCAATAACCGCGATAATAACAGCATTGGTCGCCCAAGAATGAAAACCATAAAATTGAACAAAAATTCTACTTAATAAATTTCTTTTAGGCATGTCTTTCCAACGCTTAATGGCATTAAAAACTAAATAGGGAATATTTTCCACTCCCCAACCCCAACGACGTTGTTGTTTATATAAATTTTTAATTGTCTGCCAATTATTTTTATCCATACAAACATCCATAGAGACTGGAAAGTATAATGGTTCTACTCGATAATTGCCATTATAGTAACAATAACAATGCCAAAAAATTCGAGAATCTTCTGATACCATATTAGTTGACCAAAAATCAATATCCACTAGTGCTCTCCAAGTCATTGAATGCGAAGAATAAGTCGCTAACTTTTCTTGTCTTATCTGTTGCATCATCTGCCAAAAAGTATTACTAGTAGCTGATACTCGAGCAAAAAAAGGAGATTCCCATAAATTATTATGATAAACCGGAATTGGTTGATAGCTAGCATGATGCGGATCATCAACAGTTAGAAATGCTTGTGTTAACCGATAAAAATATCCCTTCCTAATAATAGTATCAATATCAAAAACACTCACTACAATATCATCATAATTTAAATTATTTTTATCAATTATTTCTTTTTTAACTGCTCTAGCTGCCCAAGTTTGATTAGCACCTTTACCTTTTAACTCCCCTTCTATTCCATCTGGATGAATGGTTAATAAAAAGTGTCCAAATTTATTCTGATATTTTTTAGCAATTTCTCGACAAACATTAAGATGATCTTGCCCGGCTCGTTCCTCAACTGTTAAAACTAACATTATTTTTTCCAAAGGATATTCGTCATTAATAATTGCGTCCAAAGCTGATTCGATTATTTCTTTTCCTTCTTTATAAAGCGGTAAGATTATAAGATGCTGGACTTTTTCCCAATCATCAATTTTTTTACATTCTACCTGCCAATCAACTTTAACATTACGTTTCATTTCTATAAAAGCAGCTATTAAATGTAAACTTAAGAAAAATACTAATAAAATCCAATAAACATCAAAAGCAATAATAAAAAATGCAACCCAAACTGGTTGCCACCAAGACAAAAAAATTAAAATTAAAAGTGTTCCCCAAGCTAAAATTGCCGGAAGCATTTCAATCGTTCTATATAAAAAACGATCCCTACCTTGGAGATCTGTTGCTGATCCAACTTTTAAATAATTAGTATTCATTTATATTTTTATTACCTGGCCTTCTTTTAATTTGCTTAAATCAGGTTTATTTGAAGGGTTTTTGTCCCTACGTTTTTTATGGTTATCATGATGATTATTATCATCTTTTTCTTTTCTTGTCAAACTCTCATCTTTAATTTTTCGACCACGAAAATCAACCGCACCTTGTTTCATGGCTTCGTTTAAAGAGAGGGCGGGAATCTCTGGAGTATCTGTTTCTTTTTCTGTTTCTGTATTTTCAGGTTTTGTTGAAGACGATCGAGACTTATAATTATCTTTTTTATTATACTCTTTTTTGTCGTTTCTTTTATTTCCCTGTTTTCTTTCCTCTCCTTGCTTAAAAGAACTATCAGAATCTTCGTCTCCTGATAATCCATGCCAACGCATAATTTTTTCTTCAACTAATTTTCTCTCCCCGGCATATCTTTCTCGAGAAATTTTTATCACTTTTTCAGTATTATCAGTTTCTTCTTCGACTGGTTTAGGTGGTAACCCACTAGCGGAAAATGGTTGAGAAGCAATTCCATCAATCATTAATTTTATATAAAAATTATACTTTGGTAAATTTACTAAATCTGTCTCAACAAATTGAGGTTCAAATTCTTTCACTAGAACTTCAGCGTCAGCTGCTCCCACACGATAAACAGTTAAAGTACCAACATTTCCTTGAACCGCCGCCCAAACTGTTTCATCTAACTGAGCGATATATTGATGCGCCATAATTAAATTTAAACGATACTTACGCGCTTCTGATAAAATATTAGCAAAACTAGCAGTGGCAAAATTTTGAAATTCATCAACATACAAATAAAAATCTTTTCGTTCATCTTCTGGTGTGTCTACTCTACTCATGGCCGCTAACTGAATTTTTGTAATCATCATCGCTCCTAATAACGCTGAATTATCCTCACCAATATGTCCTTTGGATAAATTTAATAATAAAATTTTACTTTCATCCATAATCTCGCGTAAATCTAAACTGGATTTAACCTGCCCAACAATATTACGAATTAAAGAGCTGGATAAAAATTGACCAACTTTATTTTGAATAGGAGAAACAGCTTCTGAAGCAAACTTATCAGCATATCCAGCAAACTCATTAACCCAAAATGATTTCACTACTGGATCTTGTACTTTTTCAATAACTTTTTTTCTAAACGGTTTATCTGAAAGCATACGCGTTACACCCATCAAAGTTGAGCCAGGATAATCTAAAATTGCTAAAATTGCATTACGTAATATATATTCTAATCTAGGGCCCCAAGAGTCAGCCCATAGCTTTTGAAATATGCCAATTAGACCAGAAGCGACTAAATGTCGATATTCTGGCGCTACTCGCTCTACCACATTAAAAGCGATCGGATAGTTGATGTCTGATGGATTAAAATATATTACGTCATTAACTCTGTAAGAAGGAATATATTTAATAATTTTCTCTACTAAATCTCCGTGAGGATCAACTACTGCCACCCCATGGCCAGACAAAATATCATTAATAATCATGTTTTCCTGCAAAGTAGATTTTCCTACTCCAGTTTTACCAATGATATACATGTGCCGACGACGATCATCTTGCTTAACTCCAAAGAGTTGCTGCTTATTGCGGAAATTTGTCTCGGCAAAAATTGTTATTGGATTTTCACTCATGTTATTTTAAATTATAAAATATTTATTTATCCTATTGGCAAATTCTCTGGCGGTCCTGCTTTAACGCTCATACTCTTAGGAGTTTCCGTCTCTGACGGAACCGCTGGTTCATCTGAAAAAATTTCACTTTTTTCGTCATCATCGAACTCTGGCTTTGCCTCTATTCCTAGCTCTGAACTTAAATCACTACTAGATCCTTCAATTGGTAAATAGCTAGGCGCTTCAGTTTTTCGACTCATTACTTTTTGTAGCATTGGAGCCTTAACTGATTCTTCAACTGGAAAATGCCACAAAGTAGCTAATTCTTCTGTATTTAGAATTCCTGAGGCCTTGCCCAACCAATTACTCCTAGCTTTATAAGCTTGTACTATTCTAGTTTTTCTAGCATTTAAACGTGGTTCTTTCCAAAAATAACTAGTACTAGTAATGGTCGTATTCATGTCTGGTTTGTAAGCATTTAAATCTTGCATACTGTACTGCTTCATTACTCCTACAAATGAATTAGCTCTAGTTTTATCAAAAACTTCTTTTTCTGCAATATAAACAAATCTAATTTTAGTTTTAAAACCAATTTTAGAAACTTTTTGCTGAATGGCTTCAATCGACTTTTTCTGATTTGGTTTTAAATTTAGCATATTAACACCTTGATCTTCCTCTTTTTTATTTTCAATGTCTCCCCACAATGGAATAATAAGTTCACTAAAAAGTGTAAGCGCCCCTAAAAATCCGTCCAATGCTTTATCGAAAATATTCTTTTTCGATTTAATTTTTTCACCAATAACATTAGAAATTTCTTCTGAGGCTTGAACCTCCCATTCCGCACCGATTGGAGTTACTATAATTTGAAACCAGCATTGTTCACCTTTTCGTAAATTACTAAATAATTCCATCATTGCCGCCATTGGATCTTTAAACTCGCCGGAAAACTGATGCTCGAAATCAAGATATGTCCTAATCGGATAAGGATTCGGCCTTACCAAAACCCATTCACCTCCCCAGGCATCATAAGCGTCATCTGGAAATTTATCTGGATAACTCTGCGCATAATCATCAACTTCAGTAATTTCCGCATCAGGATACTGAGCATAAACCATTGCTTCTATTAAATCTCGATATTTTTTTACTCCTCTAATTAAAAATTGGGTGTATCCCTCAATACTAACAATCTCAAAACTAAAACTGTCTTGAGTTTTTCCTATCCAATAGTCATCTATTAAATTAGTAGTTGAATGAGCGCCAGCTAAATGAGCAAACATATATTCTACGGCTTTTGGACCTTGCTCATTGCCCACTGAAATATCAATAGCTAAAAAAATAAATTCTCTTTTTGCGCCAAATTTTCCTTGAGCATAATATATCCAAACCTTAAAAATTCCCCATAACAAAACAAAGAGCAATGGTATCCAACCAAAATACAAAAATAATTTTAAAAGCAAGACATCAGCTGGTAATTGCAATGTCTCAATTATTTTATCTAAATTTATATATATATCCATAAATAGAAATTTGTGATTATATTATAACATATTTAGACTTTTTTACACAAACAAAAATCCGGCAAATTATTACCGGATTTTTATTTATCTAAAAAAATTTTGATTTTATGACTTTTGGCTTTCTACTAGTGAATATTTACCGCCTTCTTTGTTAAATTTATCTTTATTCATTAAAGCTAAATTAATAGTTGCTTCTTTTACTAATCGTTTTTCTAAGACTTTGGCTGTAATTTCGTCCTTTGTCAAAGGTCGGCCAGCATCCTTAAGAATCTGTTCTACTACATCACCAACTGTACCATTTTTATATCCCCATTCTTTAAGGGCGTATATTCCTCTACCAATTAAAATATATTTGTCGTCTAAGATAAGCTCATTATGAACTGTCGCAGAATTAGCTTTCTTTTTGTCAAAGCTAATTTCATTGATTCGTTCAGCAATCTCTTTAAAGTGTAATGGCTTTTCCTGGTCTCTCATGATTAAGTATATTTTATGATTGATTGTTTTTGGTGTAATTTCCGGCCAGTTGTTGATTCCCCAGTAACCAAATTTATTTTGTTTTAAATTTTTACTAGAACGTAATAGAGAATATAGGGCTTTATTTTCATTAACAATTTCAGTCGCTTCATTAAAGTTATCATTTTTAATAACATTAGAAATATCAAAATTATTACTTACCTTTAATTTATCTTCATGTTTGTTATAAGTTTCGTCTTTCTTTATTAAAGAAATTATTTCTTCAGTCTTTAATATCTGCTTTAATCCTTGCAATTTTTCAAGTAAAAACTTTAGTATTTCTTCCATATGGTCTACTGAAGCAAATTTTAATTTCCAAAGATTGTCATAATGGGTATTTTCCTTAACATGATCAAATTCATCTGATAAAAGTTTTGCTAAAATAAAAGCGTAACGATTTCTTAAAACATTTAAATCATTATTCTGTTCATGATTTGCTAAAGAAGAAAGATGGCTTAAATTATCAATTAAATACTGATGTTCTATAATTCCACCATGTTCTTCTAGCAAACTATTGATAACATGACGTAGGCTAGAAGTATATTTACTAAACTCTTCATGCTTTCTAATTTTGTTAATAGCAGTATTTTCAATTTGACGAATACGCTCACGAGTTAAATTGTAAGCTACGCCAATTGCTTCTAGAGTCACCTTTTTATTATTTTCCAAGCCAAAACGCTGAGATAGTACATCTCGCTCTTTATCTCGTAAAACACTAAAAAGAGTGTCTAAAATGATACGGCTATCTAAAATTGCCGCCTCTTCTTTGATGTTGTTGTCTAAAATTGTGTCTAAAATTGATTTATTGTCCATAAAATTGAATTGCCAATAAAGCATCGATTGACTGAATCGTATAATTCAAGTTTGATTTATAGCAATAATATATCATATTTTTAAAAATAAGTCAAATGCTTTTCCTTATTTTTCTATTTATTGGCTAATATTAGCTAAGCAAATTCTACAGTTCTAAATTTTAAAGTTAGAACTTTTTAAAAATTAAAACCTGTCTGCCAACAGACAGGCTTACAACTATTGAAGGATTTGACAAACATTTTCTATCTATTTATAATGAAATTAGCACTCTTAATCATAGACTGCTAATAATAATTTTCTAACTTATACAAATATGTTAAATAAACTTACTAATAAATCTCAAGAGGTGCTAATTGTTGCTCAAAATATAGCTTTAGAGAACGGTCAACAGCAAATCTCAGCCGTGCATTTACTCTATGCTTTAATAATTCAGCCAGATAGTCTAGTAAAAACTATTCTTGATAAGCTAAATATTGATTCTGAAAAGATTAAAAATGAAGTCTTTTCTGAAATTGAAAAATTACCAAAAACCCCTATTGAAAATACAGTTGGTACAGTTCAAGGTACTCAAGAAGTGGCGATGATAATGAATGAAGCAAAAAAAGAAGCTGATAAAATGAAAGATGAATTTATTTCTACTGAACATTTATTTTTGGCAATAATTCTAGTTAAATCCCCTGCTCAAGCAGCGCTAGCTCAACTATCATTGAATTATGATGGTATTTTAAAGATCTTAGCTGAAGTACGTGGCAATCAACGCATTACTGATCCAGAGCCAGAAGCAAAATTTCAGGCATTGGAAAAATATGCGATTAATTTAACCAAACAAGCGCGAGAACAAAAACTTGATCCAGTTATTGGTCGTGACGATGAAATCCGCCGAGTTATGCAAGTCTTGTCTCGTCGAACAAAAAATAACCCAGTTTTAATAGGAGAGGCCGGTACTGGTAAAACTGCAATCATTGAAGGCCTAGCTCAACGAATTATTAGTGGCGATGTGCCTGAAACTTTAAAAAATAAAGAATTAATCAGCTTAGACTTAGGAGCTCTATTGGCAGGCGCAAAATTCAGGGGTGAATTTGAAGATCGCTTAAAAGCTGTTTTAAAAGAGATAAGATCTCAAGAAGGTAAAATAATACTATTTATTGATGAATTACATACTCTTGTTGGAGCTGGGGCTACTGAGGGCGCTTTAGACGCTTCAAACATGTTAAAACCACCATTAGCTCGAGGAGAGCTACATGCTATTGGCGCTACTACTACCAAAGAGTACCAAAAATATATTGAAAAAGATTCAGCCTTAGAACGTCGTTTCCAGCCGATTCAAGTTAATGAACCATCAATTGAATATACAATTGCTATTTTACGCGGTATTAAAGAAAAATATGAAGTCTTTCATGGCGTGCGTATTACTGATAAAGCTATTATAGCTTCAGCTGAGCTTTCCCACCGCTACATATCTGATAGATTTTTACCTGATAAAGCGATTGATTTGGTTGATGAAGCTACTAGTGCTTTACGCATGGAGATTGATTCAATGCCGGAAAATCTTGATAAATTAAAACGGGAAATTACTAGGCTTGAGATTGAACGTACGGGTATTGAAAAAGAAAATAATCCCGAGCATTCGGGATCTATTACTGCAGATACAAAAAAGAAAAATAGTGTAACTATTAGAAAAATATCTAAAAAATTATCTGAATTAAAAGAAGAGGCAAAACAATTGGAAATGCACTGGAAAAATGAAAAAGATATTATTAGCGCTATCAGAGCTGACAAGAAAAAAATTGATAAACTAAAACAAGAATCTGAACGATTACAAAATGCTGGAGAACTGGATAAAGTCGCTGAGATTAAATATTCTGAAATTCCCGCTTTGCAAAAAGACATTGGAGCTAATGAAAAAAAATTATCTGCTATTCAAAAAGCTGGACAAGCTATCTTAAAAGAAGAAATTGACGAGGAAGATATTGCGTTAGTTGTATCTCGTTGGACTGGCATACCGGTGCAAAAAATGTTGGAAAGCGAAAGCGCTAAACTAGCTAAAATCGAAGATGAATTAAAAAAACGTGTGATTGGTCAAGACGAAGCGATTACTTCAGTTGCTAACGCTATTAGACGTTCTCGTGCTGGTATCAATGAAGTAGGTAAACCAATTGGTTCATTTTTATTCGTTGGACCAACTGGTGTAGGTAAAACTGAGTTAGCTAAAGCTTTAGCAGGATTAATGTTTGATAGTGAGGAGGCGATTATCAGATTAGACATGTCTGAGTATATGGAAAAGCATGCTGTCTCTAAAATGATTGGCTCACCTCCGGGTTATATTGGACATGAGGATGGTGGTCAGTTAACTGAAAAAGTGCGTCGTAAACCTTACAGCGTGATTCTATTTGATGAAATTGAAAAAGCTCATCCAGATGCCTTTAATATTTTATTACAAATTTTAGATGACGGACGTTTAACTGATGCTAAAGGACGAGTAGTGAATTTCAAAAATACTATTATTATCATGACCTCTAACTTAGGTAATAAAGTAATTCAAGACTACTCCATTGGTTTTACTGATCGTGGCGATACTAAAGCGCAAGCTATTACAATTAGAGAAAAAGAAATGCGTGATAAAATCATGGAAATTCTAAAAGATCACTTTAAACTAGAATTTCTAAACCGCATTGATGAAATTACAATTTTCAAGACATTGTCCGAAGCAGTATTAACTAAAATTGTTGATCTAGAATTAAATAAAGTTCAAAGTCGATTGGCAGCTAAAAATATAAAACTACAGTTTAAAGATGGAATTAAAAAAATGATCGCTAAAGAGGGATTTGATCCGACTTTTGGTGCCCGTCCGTTAAAGCGAGTAATTCAGAACAAAATTCTTGATGAATTAGCATTGGAAATTATTGAGGGTAAAATCAAAGCGCACGACAAAGTAGAAATTATCTTAGATAAAGAAAAAGTAGCAATGAAGGTCAAGTAGGAACAGGGCACTGCCCTGTTCCACTAAAAAGACACCTCATCAGGGCGTCTTTTTTGTTTTCCTTGCCCGCCTAACTGTGAGCCGTAGGCGAAGCTGTTGGAGGGGTTGACAAATTATTAAAAGTATGCTATACTGTATTTATCATAAAAAATGATCTTTAAAACTAGTAAGTTATTTCTCGCACAGTTTTTAGATAATTAATCAATTAAATTATTTAAAATCTGTGCGGGAGTGATAAAATCACGAAAAACCCACCCGCTAGATAGGAGAACACTCCTACTCCGCTTGAGGAGATTGTTTGGGATAACCAAATGAAATTTTTCCCCAAGAGGGAAAGGAGAATAATTATGAGAGCAATGGAAGGTTTACATTATGCTTTGCAGTACAACCCAGCGTTTGCTGCTAAGTATTATGCCGAGAGAGAACGAGAAGAGGTTTTCTCAAGGCAGATAGAAACGGCCAAGGAGGTGGGGCCGCTCACAAAAGAGGAGGTCCTTGAGCGTCATCCTGGATACACGGTTACCCGGGAAAAAAGAAATTTCTCCGGTAAGCACATCATGATTTTCGTGGTGTGCAAGACCTGGGGCGCCGAGCCCGAAGTATTATACTTCTCAAAGGAGGACGACGAAAGTTGAACTCCCCGTTCATCCATCGAACACAAACCGCCGGTCTGTTCCACAGATTCGGCGGTTTCCTTTTTTTATAAAACAATTTTTATTTCTTATTCATCAAAATAACCGAAACTAAGACTAAATACCCAATTCCCAACGGATGATTTAAATAAGGACTAAACGCACTTGTAATAATAATCGTAACCAGTCCAGCCAGTAAAGCAATGTATATTAATGACTTTCTACTTTCGACTTTAGACTTTCGACTTAATGCAATTCCATCAACAAAAATCTTCCCTAATAGCAAAACGTACACTAGCAAACCCAATCCTCCAATCTTCAAAGCAATATCATGCCATCCCCATTCAAACGCGTAAGTCGTATATTGACCGCTTGGATTCTGTTCTAAGACACGAGGATCTTGAGTGATATATGTGACAGTCGCGCCAAATCCCCTGCCCTGTAATGGGGCTTTTTTTATTTCTTCATTTAAAACCGGTAATAAATTCCATCGACTAGAACCAGCCGCGTCGTTCATACTAGTCGCCCGTTCTGAAATTAAATTAGCTGAAAAACTACCAATCGGCTCTGGATATGGAAATCTAACTATTCCATAAATAAGTCCAATGCTCAATACGCTTGCTAATAATAAGCTACTAAGCATTAATAGAATGGCTCGCCATTCTTTGTAGAAAAACAAAAAAACAAAAAAACAAAAAAACAAAAACCCCACTAATGCCCCTATCCAAAAACTTCTAGAAAAACTAATAAGTATTGTGGAAATAAATAATATTAAACTAATAAAATAATATATAATAAATTGTTTTCTTGTTTTCTTGTTTTCTTGTTTTCCTGATAACAACAGTAGCGACATAAAAACCAGTAGCCCTATAACAACATACACCTGACTCTGCATAAAAATACGGCTAAAACCAAATTCTGTATTAGTAATCTCCCCTACTCCGCTAGTTCGTATCCATAAATAAATTTGTTCAATAAAACTAAATTTATGAGAAAAAATAAAAAGCAGCAGTAAGCTTTTAACTGACAGCCAAATAACGCTAGCGCTAAATACTAATAATAAATCATGCCAGAATTTTTTAACGTCTTCTTGTTTTAATCGCACTACATATAATAATGGAAACAAGATGCCAAAGTAAACCCAGCCATTAAAATCAAAAAAGATATTACTTAGACTATTATGCTGTAAATATCCATTTACTAAGCCCCATACTAAAGCGATAAAAAGCAAACTATAAAAAATATTTAATCCATTCTTATCTTTTGCGCTTTTTATTTTCTTTCTAGCGTTTTCAGAAAAATTTTTAAAATCACTAAAATCTTCAAATACTTTTTTACTTTTTAAAATATATTTATCTACCTCTTCATTAATGTCAAAACTACTTTTAGTACTGACCCATTTTAATAATGCCTTACCTAGCCAAGCTGACATTATTACTAAAAATAATCCAATACGAATTGATATTTGTGTTCCTTCGTATTCATAAAAAAATAAATATCCTTTTGAGCTAATAAATAATTCTGCAAATAA
>Ga0075122_10001774_pt1 | contig 14781 bp, 15 predicted proteins | sample AntAceMetag02UKB_FD_69790 | JGI IMG/M metagenome (GOLD analysis project Ga0075122, IMG submission 69790) | Saline lake microbial communities from Ace Lake, Antarctica - Antarctic Ace Lake Metagenome 02UKB | ecosystem: Environmental > Aquatic > Non-marine Saline and Alkaline > Saline | place... | reverse complement strand
TCAAGAAGTTTTTTTAAACGAAAAATCCCAAGCTCAGTCAGAGACTTCAAGCATATGGAATTTTTCTAAAAAACTTCTGAATTTGCGATATTCTTTCCGCTAATGGTTTCGTGAGATTATTTTTGGATTTGGCTTGATCCTGATATATTATGGAAGTTAGTTTTTTATTTACAATAATTATATTAATAATGTCAGTGGTTATTCATGAGGTTTCGCATGGCTATGCTGCTTATTTAATGGGTGATCCAACAGCTAAAAATGCTGGGCGATTAACTCTAAATCCATTAGCACATTTAGATTTTATGGGTTCACTTATTGTCCCACTTATAGCTTATTTTAGTGCTGGTTTTATGTTTGGTTGGGCAAAACCCGTTCCATATAACCCTTATAATTTAAAAAATCAAAAACATGGTGATGCGATTGTGGCTGTGGCCGGCCCAGCCTCTAATCTTTTGGTGGCTTTAATTTTTGGGATAGCTATTCGTTTTGATTTATTGATTGGTGCCACAAATTTTGTGATGGCGGTTCAGATGATAGTTATAATTAACCTTATTTTGGCTGTGTTTAACTTACTTCCAGTTCCTCCTTTGGATGGTTCCAAAATTTTGTTTTCATTTTTACCATATCGTTATATAGAGTTTAAAAGGAGTCTAGAGAGATATTCATTGTTTATCCTACTATTTATTATATTTTTCTTATGGAAATTGCTTTTTCCTCTTATACTTTTCATCTTTTCATTTATTACAGGACTATCTTAATTAAATAAAATGTTGCTTTTTAAGGGTAAATATAGTAGATTTAGGGGGTTAAGTTGCAAAAAATATGTCAACGGTAAATCAATTATTGAAGAAAAAAAGAAAACGACTAATTAGGAAGCCTAAAGCGGTGGCTTTAACTCGTGGTTTTAATTCTAAAAAAAATAGACCAACTTCATATAATTCCCCTTTTAAGAGAGGTGTTTGTATAAAGGTGACAACTAAAAATCCGAAAAAACCAAACTCGGCTGTGAGAAAAATTGCAAGAGTACGATTAACAAATGGTATGGAAGTGACAGCTTATATCCCAGGGATGGGGCATAATTTACAAGAGCATTCAGTTGTGCTTTTGAGAGGTGGAAAAGTGAAAGATATTGGTGTGCGATATACAGTGGTTAGAGGACGGTTAGATACAGAAGGTGTTGAAAATAGGAAACAAAGCCGTAGTCGTTATGGTGTGAAGAAAACTAAAAAATAAAAATAAAAAGGATAAAACGGAAGGAAAAATTTGTTTTACAAGTTTTTCTCCTAAATAATTAAAACATGCGAAGAAAACTAAAAGCAAAAAAAGAATTAAATCCAGACAGAGTTTATAATTCGGTCAAAGTGGCTAAGTTTATAAATTATATTATGGTTGGTGGGAAGAAAAATACTGCTAGGAAAATTGTTTATGATGCATTTGATTTGATTAAAAATAAAGAAAAAGGCAATGAGCCAATTGTGATTTTTGATAATGCTCTTAAAAATGCTGGACCAACTATGGAGGTTAGATCGCGAAGGGTGGGCGGGGCTAATTATCAGATTCCGCGAGAAGTAAGAGAAGAGAGGAGATTGGCTTTAGCAATGAGATGGATTATCGGAGCAGCTCAGTCAAAAAAAGGGCAAGCAATGTATAAAAGGTTAGCAGAAGAATTGATGTTAGCTAATAAAAATGAAGGTGAAGCTGTGAAGAAAAAAGAAAATGTTCACAAAATGGCGGAAGCCAACAAGGCATTTGCTCATTTTTCTTGGTAAAAAGAGAATTGGAAGTCCACAAACTTATAAAAGTGTCTGCTTAAAGCAGGCACTTTTATGATTCTTTCTGTCTATGCACAACTACTTGTTTTTTAAAAAATCTTTGTGGTATTATTTATTGTATATAACAATATATTATTAATCATTTAAATTTAAATAAAAAAATGAAAGGGAAAATAAAGGGGGTGGTATTATCAATCTTGTTTTTAGGTATGTTAGTTGTGCCTAATTCATCTTCAGCGGACATTATCTCTGATTTGCAGGCTCAAATTTCTGCTTTACTTGCTCAAGTCCAGCAACTACAAGAACGATTAACGCAACAAATAGGGCAACCAACAGAAGAGTGGTGTCATACTTTTAATGTAAGTTTGAAATATGGAGATAGTGGAAAAGAAGTAGAAGCCCTTGAAACAGCCTTAGTGAAAGAGGGTTTTTCACCTGATGAAAAGGGAGATTATTTTGGAGAACAAACTGCCTCTGCCGTAGTTGGCTTCCAGCAAAAATATAAATCAGAAATTTTGAATCCTTGGGGAATGTCCTATGGAACAGGTTATGTTGGTAAAACAACTCGAGAAAAACTAAATGCACTTTATGGGTGTGGTAATGTAGTGATATCAGAACCAGTTTGTGCTAAGGAGGGTAAACAATTTTCAAGTGTGTACAAAGATAGTTATCCTGAAAAATGTTGCAGTGGTTTAATGGAATGGTATTCAGGAATGGATACTAGAAAAGTTGTAGACGGAAAATGTGTTGAAACTGGTTTAGTGAGTGGTTCACCTATTGGAACTTGTATAAATTGTGGCAATGGAATTTGTGAGAGTGTTGAAAATATTTGTAATTGTCCGAAAGATTGTTCTTCAACACAAAATCAAAACCCAGTTATCACAGGTGTATCAGGTCCGACAAATCTTAATGTAAATCAATCAGGAACATGGACAATAAAAGCATATGATCCAAATGGAACTTATTTAAGTTATTCTGTTGATTGGGGAGACAGAGATATAATCGGTAGATCGTTATCAAATACTTCAACTAAATCTGAAACAACAAGTCAATCTGCAACATTTTCTCATTCTTACTCAACAGCAGGAAATTACACTGTCACTATGAAAGTAACAGACAAACAAGGATTGTTAGCCAAGAGTTCTATTACAGTGAAAATAGGTGGTGGAAGCACAACAACTTGCACTGACTCCGATGGAGGGAAGAACTACTATATTAAGGGCACGGCCACAGGTCTTGAAAACGGACAGACTGTTACTTCTACAGATGGGTGTCGTTATGATAATGTAACCTTAGCTGAAGTTTATTGTGACGGAAAATACTTGAAAGTTGAGCAACACACTTGTCCCAACGGTTGTAGTTATGGGGCGTGTGTTACCACTGGTCAACTTCTTATTCAACTTGACTCATCAAGTCCAGCCAGACGAGATGTTGCGGGCGGAACAGACGATGCAGTTTTAGGTATTTTCAAATTTTCGGCTATAAATGAACCGATCGATTTGAAACGGATTGCTTTACAGCTGATGGATAAAGCCGCTTCTCCTCAGGATTTAAACAAGATTACACTTTGGGATGGATCAACACATATTGGTTCGGGAGTCTTTACTAATAACTATCAAGCGATTCTTACTTTAACAGGCTCTTTTGTTATTCCAGCAGATGATTCTAAAAGACTTACGGTCAAAGGAGCTATTGCTTGTGTTGGTGTTAGTTGCCCAGGAACAGTTGGTCATCTGATTAGGGTTGGTTACGATGGTGATGCTACATCAGGAACCTATGGTTACGGAAAGACTTCTGGAAATAAAATTTATCCTATTACTAAGACAGATGTTTATCCAGCTGGGGTGATGATTAGCGATCCGTCTCAAGTGTCTTCTCCTGAGTTAGCTGTTACGGATTTTTATGTTTACAGGAAGGATTCTTCAAATGTTAATTTTTATTATTGTATTAGGAATATAGGGAGCGCTTCTGCCGGAAAATTTTATTTAAAATTTCTTAATTTAAGTAATCCTTCTTGGGATTTTGGTGGGGCTGGTTTTGATGGACTTGGTGTTAATGAAAAATACTGTAGCGAAGTAGGTAGAAGTGGTGTTTACTCTGGCGGAGGTAACGGTTATGTTTCTGGAGAAAATAGGATTAAAGTTTTTGTTGATTCTAATCACGAGGTAAGTGAATTGAATGAATCTAATAATGAATTAACCTTCACTTTTAATACCATTATTTCTAGTAACCCGATTAATGGGTCTTGCGGCTCGGCTAATGGGCAAACTTTTACATCGGCACCAGCAAGTAATCTTTGTAACGCAGGAAATGCTTCTAGTATAACGGAGGAAGATTGGAAAGGTGATTCTATCCGATATACTTGGTCGTGTTCAGGATTTTACGGAGGATCTGGTTCTACTTGTTATGCATACAATATGAATACAACTCCTTCCATCACAGTGACTTCTAAATATAAAGGAGAAACTTGGATAAAAGGAAATACCTATCCGATTCAGTGGTCTAAAAAAGGTCTGACAGCGAGTGATATTGTGTTTAGTATTCGTCTACGACCTGTTGAAGGAGGTATGCCGGGTCCAATTATAGAGGAATACCCAAATATAGTGGCAGGCTTAAAAAATGATTCAAGTGCTACTCAAAGATATAATTGGACAATACCGACATCTTTAAACGATGGTAGTTATATGTTACAGATTCTATCATTTTCTTCTCAAAATAGTCAGGATAATGTTGAAGATTTTAGTGATTGGCCTTTTAGTATTGTGGCGCCGGCGATATCAATACCACAAGGTTGTACTGATTCCGATGGAGGGAAGGATTACTATACAAAAGGGACGGTGTATGATAATAGAGAAACTCCTCCACAAATTGATGACTTTTGTTATGATAGCAATCAATTATTTGAACATGAGTGTGAAGCATTGGGATATTCTGCTGGGCTATATACGTGCCCAAACGGATGCAATGACGGCGTGTGTGTTGTTGGCACAACTAACAATGCTCAAATCATCTCCCAATCAGTTCCAACGACAATGACAGCAGGTCAGACATACCAAGCTTCTGTTGTTGTGAAGAATACAGGTAATACCATTTGGACTAAATCAGGCTCATATCCATATCGCCTTGGAGCGCAAAATCCTCGCGACAACTGTAATTGGATATATAGTTCTAGGTGTAATAGAGTGGAATTATTAGATGGTGAAGCAGTAGAGCCAGGTAAAACAAAAATATTTACTTTTGATGTTAATGCTCCAACAACTCCAGGAACATATAATTTCCAGTGGAGAATGGTCCATGAAAATAAAGAATGGTTTGGAGATCGAACGAATACAGAAATAATAAATGTTATTTCTTCTATTTCTGACAACAGAGAATCGGTGAATCAATTAGCAAACATTTTGGAATCCGCAAGAGGGATGTTAAGACAGATGTTAGATTCTTTGAAATAAAAAGTTTTAATTAATAGCCAAAAGTTAAAAGAGTGTTTGCCTAAGGCAAACACTCTTTTAACTTTTTGTTTTCTGCTATATACTTATCTTATTATGTTTATAGATGAAATTAAAATATTTGCTAAAGCTGGTAAAGGTGGCGACGGTGTTGTTCGCTGGTTGCATTTAAGAGGAAAAGAATTTTCTGGTCCGGCTGGTGGTAATGGTGGTAATGGGGGAGATGTTTTTGTAAGAGCGGTTCGCAATCTGAGTATTTTGCAGAATTACCAACACAAAAAAGATTTTCAGGCAGAAGATGGTGGTGTCGGTATGAAGAATAGTAAATTTGGAAAAAATGGGGAGACGATGTTTATTGATTTACCGTTGGGGGCAATTATCACAAATCTATCAACCAATAAAAAAATTCAACTTTTGAAAGACGGCGAGGAACAGATGATATTAAAAGGCGGGAAAGGAGGACTGGGAAATGAATCTTTTAAGAGCTCGAGGAATACCACACCAGAAGAATGCACTCTGGGGACAACTGGTGAAAAAGCCAACTTTTTTATCGAATTGGAAATAATTGCCGATGCTGGTTTTATTGGATTTCCTAATATCGGCAAATCAACTTTATTAAATGAACTAACTCATTCTCGAGCGAAAGTTAAAAATTATCCTTTTACTACCTTAGAACCAAATCTAGGTGATTTCTACGGATATATTTTAGCTGATATTCCTGGGTTGATTGAAGGGGCTTCGCAGGGGAAGGGTTTGGGGCATAAATTTTTGCGACATATTAAACGAACTAAATTACTAATCCATTGTATTTCTTTAGAAGAGGAAAACTCTCCAAAAGAAATGATAAAGAAGTATAAAACAATCAGAGATGAACTAAAGCAATATCATGATGATTTGATAGGAAAACCAGAGATTATCGTTTTAACAAAATCTGATTTGATAGAGGAAAAAGAAATTAAAAAGATTTTGTCTAAGTTAAAGAAGTTGAATAAAGAGATTATCACCACTTCAGCTTATGATGACGGGACTGTTAAAGAATTTTCTGATTTTTTGGCTGAAAAGTTGAAATTGTCACCCCATAAGATTAAATGAACAAAACCTTGACAAATACAAAGCACTTGGTATTATTATAAATAAGCTGATAACTTGTTATATACGGGTTTATCTGGATGTTAATAAAAAGGACCTTTGTAAAAGGGTCTTTTTTATTTTATAATATTTCTGTGGATCCGGGCCCGTATTGTAACGAGTTAACATGTTGGCTTTAACATCCAGAGAAGCGGGTGCAAGTCCCGCCGGGTCCACTTTAAGAAACCCTATTTTCAAAATTGGAAATAGGGTTTTTTATTTTTGGTTGTTTTTGGTATAATTTTAATCATATTATGGAAGAATATAAAACAACTATTGGCTTGGAGATTCATGCGGAACTGAAAACAAAAACAAAGATGTTTTGTAATTCCAAAAATGATCCAAATGAAGTAAAGCCAAATGTAAATATTTGTCCAATTTGTACAGCTCAACCAGGGACTTTGCCTGTTATCAACAAGGAAGCAGTGAAAAGTGTTTTGAAGGTTGGCTTGGCATTGAATGGAGAATTAGCTAACTTTACAGAATTTGATCGTAAGAATTATTTTTATCCAGATATCCCTAAAGGATATCAAATTAGTCAATATAAATATCCGCTCGTCTTGGGTGGGAAATTAAATGGTATTGAAATTACAAGAGTTCATTTAGAGGAAGATACTGCGAGGTCAACTCATAAGGGAGATTGTTCTCTAATTGATTTTAATCGAGCAGGTGTGCCTTTAATGGAATTAGTGACTGAGCCAGTAATTGAAACGGCTAAGCAGGCAGGGGATTTTGCAAGAGAATTACAGTTGCTCTTGCGGTATTTAGGTGTGTCGGATGCAAATATGGAAAAAGGGGAGATGAGGGTGGAAGCTAATATTTCTGTCAGTAAAAATAGTGAGTTAGGAACGAAGGTGGAAATTAAAAATTTAAATTCGTTTAAGGTAGTTGAAAAAGCGATAGCTTATGAAGTTGAAAGACAGATTGAGGTTCTGGAAGGTGGGGGGGGAATTATACAAGAAACAAGGGGATGGGATGAAAATTCTCAGGCGACTTTTTCACAAAGAATTAAGGAGGGTTCAGCTGATTACCGATATTTTCCTGATCCAGACTTGCCAAAATTGAAAATAAGTGAGATCCCAGAATTTCAAGAGGTGGAATTAAGAAAAGAAATCTCTGAATTACCACAAGAGAAGAGGGAAAGATACCGTGAAAGCTTTGGTATTAAAGATGAAGATATTGAGAGTTTTGTTCAAGATAGGGAGTTGGCCGACTTTTTTGAGGAAGTGGCTAACAGTTTTTTGGATGACCCTAATTTACTCAAGGTGAACGGGCAAAGTGCTGGGGCGGTTAAATTGGCTTCTAATTATATTACCTCTGATTTGGTGGGATTGATGAAATTAAATAAAGTTGAAAAAAGAGGTCGGCTTAGTGTTGAAAATTTTGTTCAACTTATTCAGTTGGTTAAAGAGCAAAAGATTTCATCTCGGGGAGCGAAAGATATTTTAGCAATAATGTATAAAGAAGGTGGAAAACCAGAAGAAATTGCAAAAGTCAAAAATCTTTTTCAACAAAGTGACGAAAATGAATTGCAAAAAATAATTGAACAGGTCATTACTGAAAATCAAAGTGTGGTGGAAGAATATCAAAATGGGAAAGAAGCCGTTCTCGGGTTTTTAATTGGGCAAGCAATGAAAATTTCTGATGGTTCTAGTAACCCGCAGAAAATTAGCGAAATTTTTAAAAAAAGTATATAATATTTCTATAGTTTATAAAGGTATATTATTAATAATTTATAAAAATAATTAGAAAATGAAAAAAATAATCAAAGAAATTATTAAAATGTCAGGTCTTATTGTTTTGATGTTTGTTTTTGTTTTAGGTACCTATGCGATTTTGGAACCGGTTGAAGTAAATGCAGTAGAGGATGAGGATGATGTGGTGATTACCCAGACAGTAACATCTGGTATAACTATTAGCGCCCCTAGTGATATTAGCATGACAGCTTTAACATTGACTCAAGATACTGCAGTGGGCAGTACTACCTGGAATGTGATTACTAACAATCAAGCAGGTTATGAGTTGACTATTAAAGCTTCTCGGACGAATGCTTTATATGAAAATACAACAGCTGAATTTTTTACAGATTATACTTCCAGTGGGAAGGAGGTATGGTCAGTGGCTAGTGCTTATGAGTTTGGTTGGTCGGCTTTGGGGAATGATGTGACAGGACATGGGACAGATACCACAGACGACTGTGCTGCCGCTTACGATGTGCCGAGTGCCGAGTTACTTTGGGAAGGTTTAAATGGAGTGACATCTATTCAAATGGCAAGCAGCACCAGCGAAACAAATATGGCAGGAACTGAGACAACTTTTTGTGTAGCGACTGAACAGGACACAGTCTTTGCTCCTTCCGGAACATATTACGCTACTACTACAGCGACAGCTATTACTCAATAAATTATTAATTAAATAAAATATAATAATGAATTTTTTTCTAAAAAATAAAAAAACAATTTTTTTGTCAATGGTTTTTTCTTTTTTGTTGGCTCCTTTGATGTTTGCGGGTGCATTTGAAATCAGAGATACCACGACTGCAATAATGGGTGATTTTGCACTTGAACCAGCTAAATTTGAGATTGCGATTGACTCAGGGGCCTCAATTGTTAAGATTCTAAACATTTTAAATAGAACAGAGAAACAACTTGATTTTAAAATTGAAATAGAGGATTTTACAGGATCTCAAGATCCTAATCAGACAGTTATTTTACAAGGTGATGAAATAGGACCTTATTCTCTAAAAGATTATTTAATTCCAGAAATAGATACTTTTTCTTTAAAACCCGGACAAAAAATGATTTTGCCTATAACGATAAGTGTTCCAGAATATGCGGAACCGGGAGGTCTTTATGGTTCTGTTTTGGTTTCAAGTCAAGCCTCTGCAAGTGGAGGAATGGGAGCAACGATTATTTCACGATTAGGAGCTTTATTTTTTGTGAATGTTAATGGAGAAGTTCAAAAAGAAGGAAAACTAACTTCTTTTAAAAAAATTGATTCTGAAATTGGAAAGGTAAGTTTTGAATTACTTTGGACGAATACAGGGAACGTTCATCTTAACCCTTTTGGTTCTATAAAAATTTTTAATTTGATTGGTGCTCAAATAGATGAAGTGAAAGTTCCGGCTTATTTTGCTATGCCTGATTCAGTACGATATAGAAAAGTTGAATGGGATGAAGGAAAATTATTTGGTAGATATAAAGCATTAGCGACAATCAATCGTGGGTATGACGATATAGTAGATGAATTAGAATTAGTTTTTTGGGTGTTATCGGCCAAATTGTTAGTTACTATTTTAGGTGGAATCATCTTATTTATTCTTATTATTCTTTGGCTAATTAAAACTTTTGATTTCAGTATTATCAAACAAAAACAGGAAGCAGAAGAAACAAAGAACCAAAATAATCAACCAGATGAATGTTCAGGTAGTAAGGGGGATGAGCAAGATTTGTTATAATTCAAAAAATGAAATTTAGGGAGAAAAAATTAAAAGTTTGGATGGTGTTGGGTGTTATGATTTTAATTGGTTTATCAATGACAACTTCGGCTTTTGTTACTTCGTCATCAAATTATCGTTTGCAAAGTGATTCTTTAAATACTGGCGGGACATTTTCAACCTCTACAAATTATCAAATTGAGGATACTGCTGGGGAAATTGGGACAGGTATTTCTACAAGTACGGTCTATAAAACATATACCGGTTATCAACAAATGCAAGAGACATATCTTTCAATAAGTGCTGGGTCTGATATTGTTATGACTTCGTTGACCTTAACTCAAAATAGTAGTGTGGGAAGTACAACTTGGACTGTTATTACAGATAATTCAGCCGGATATTCAGCGACTGTTTATGCAACAGTCTCTGATAATTGTACTGACCGCGATGGTGGGGGAGCTGTAGATGCTTTGTGTGATATTGCGACGGCAGAATCGTTTGCTGATGTCTCCACCTCAAAACATTCGTGGGATGTTTCTAATGAATATGCTTTTGGTTGGTCCGCTTATGGTGATGATGTGACAGGACACGGAGCAGATACGGATTGTATGGCAACGACTTATAATGTGCCGAGTGGTGGTTTGTTGTGGCAAGGTTTTCATTCTACCACTGCTTATCAAATTGCCAGTTCCACTTCTCGTACTGTCCCAGCGGGGACGACAGTCACAATGTGTGTGGCTTCAGAACAAGATACAGTTTTTGCTCCATCGGGTACATATTATGCGACAACAACGATAACTGCGCTAACATTATAATATATGAAAATAAAAAATCTTATTTTAATAAATTTATTTTTCTTGCCTTTGGTGGTTGGGGCTATATTAAGTACAACTGATGAAGTGATTGTCAATCAGGTGGTTGATAATTCTTGTAATGAAAATGATTTGTGCGAAGCGGAATTGGGTGAGACCATTGCTACTTGTCCCAGTGATTGTCATATGGGGAATATAAATCCAGCTATTATTCAACAGGGTTTAGTAGAAGATAATGCAATAGAGGTTTTTGATGTAGAGGTTTTTTGGGATGGAAACACACTTACTATTTTTTGGAAAACAAATAAACCGGCAGTATCAACTTTAATTTTGGAAGATGGGAGGGGTGGAACGGAAGGGGGATATTTAGACGAACTATATCTAACCGAACACAGCATCAGAGTTGATGATTTTGATAGAGTTGATATGTTACAATTTAGAATTTTTTCTAAAAATATTTATAATAATGATGAGTATGAATATATTGATTCGTTTAAGATTGTTTTGCTTGATAGAGACGAAATTATTTTATTTGACAAAGGTGAGGAAAGTTTAATGGAAGCAGAAAACAAACCTGAAATTATAGAAATCATAAAAGGAGACCCCCAAGTATTAAAAAATGGAATTGTTATTTTTGAAGATAATAAAAAAATTGATGGTGATATTGGGAAGGATGTTTTTAATTTTAGACAGTGGATTGAGGGATATCTTACAAAAGTACATATTATAGGAGAAAATTCGTTTGGTTCTGTGGTGGGTGAATATAAATACTTAATAGGTATTTGGAGTGGAGTTTTGTTTTTCTTGGTGTTGTTGTTTTCCAAAAGAAAGTAAGGAGGAGAAAGCTAAAGCTAAAACAAAAAATGCAGGAATGTTATTTTTAGTAGGGAGATAAAAAGATAAAAAACCAAAAAGGGTTTCGCTTTAGCGAAACCCTTTTTTATTATTTTAGCCTTGACCATCTAAACATCATTGAAATATCTCAGATGGAAATGGTTCGGTATCTATTCCAAAAGTATTTGTGACGATTAGAATTATTCCCCAAGCACTAACCATTATAAATATCCCAATAATTCCCCAAATCATATGATTTCGGCCAGTTTTTCGCATTTCTTCGTTGTTTGCTCCTCGGATGAAATTAGCCACTCCCCAAAAAAACATAACCAAAGACAAAACAAACAAAAGCAGGATTATAGGAGCAATTATTTGAGTGTTTATATTGGTTATAAGAGTTGTGATTTCAGTGGACATTTGATTAATCTAACAATAAATCGCCACTTATATCTTTTGGAGCTACTCCATCTAAGTTAAAAGTATCACTTAAAACACCAACTAACCCCCAAATAGAAATTATCACAAAAAGAATGACGATTCCCCAAATCATTTGTGTTTTGGCTTTGGCTTTTTCCTCACCTTCTTTTAGAATGAACATAACCAAGGAAATAACAAAGAAAAGGACAGCTAAACTAACCAGGACAGGCATCAATATTGCCATCATACTGGCAAAAGTCTCCAAAACATCTTCGAAACCTGTAGCAAAAGTTAAAATTGGCATTAATGTCATAATTGAACCTAAAAATATGTATTTTTTCATATAATAATTTGTTTACTAACCCTATATAAATAATTTTTAACAGGGTAAACCCTATTAAATAGTAATTTTTAACAGGGTAAATTAATAATGTTAATAATATCAACGACCTTAATCTTTGAATTATAACAAACTTGCTTAGTTAAAAGAATGTTGTCTGTGGATAATCTATGAATTAAAGAAAAGTACTCTCTAAAATGGCCACTAGTCCCCAAACAGAAATCATTACGAAAAGAATAACAATTCCCCAGATCATATGCCCTCTAGCTTCGTTTTTGGCATCACCTTCTCTTAGAATATATTGAGCAGTGGACCAAATGAAGTATATAACGGCTAAAGATATTATTAGAGGGATAATAGCGGAAAAAATTTTTTTAATTTCGGTGATAAGTCCAAGAACATTCTCAGCTGCGAGAGCGAAAATTGGAATTGTACTAAGAAATAAAAAGGCTGGTATATATTTTTTCATCTTTAATGATTGTATTAATGAATAATTAGTTTATGTGATTCTAAGGGTTAGGATTTTCTATATCTGTACCAGACCAATCAGTTGAAATAATATCAGATATTCGTGGAGTGTGGGTTCCTGTCAATGGTACAAATGTGTTTGTTAAAATTGTTATAAATCCCCAAACTGAAACCATTACAAAAAGGGCAATTATTCCATTTATCATAATTGACTTAGCTTCAGGTTGTTTTTCTTTGTCAGCTTTTAGGTATTGTGTTAGTCCCCATAGGAAATAGATAAAAGCTAAAAGAACTATAACGGGTAAAATGGCTGTGAGAATTTCTACTATTATTAATATAACTCCTTTGAAATCAGTTGGTGCTGCTAATGTTATTAAAGGTAGAAATACAGATAAAGTTATTCCTATGTAAAGAAGATTGATTTTTTTAAATCTTTCCATTAAAGGGTATTTTATCAATAAAGTTGTGATTTAACTATAGGGGGACTGTGAATAAACATTTACTTAGCGCTTGGAGCGCTAAGTAAATAAAAAAGGCAAGGATTAGTTTAATCCTCGCCTTGTAATCACTTAGTACTCCGACTACTAAGTGACTACTAAGTGACTTTTGTTGTTTTTGCTATCGATACCCATATCCCCTATATCCACCACCCATCCGATCTCGGTAACGAAATGGTCTTGTCGTCACTTTTTCCTTTTCCCATTCATCGGTCGTGGTTTTTTTACCCATTACTTTCCCCTCAACTTCAGTAACGGTGGTTCGGACCCTTTTTCCCCGGTCAGTTTTTGTTTTGACATACTTATCAGGGAGGTTGGTTATCCGGAGCCCTGAACATCCCCCCGCTAAGAAGAGGGTAACTAATATAAAAAACAATATTTTTTTCATCTTGTGTCTCCTCTCAATTTGTAGGTTGAGCTCCACCTGCGATCCTTGGAGCGGTAGTGGTTCCGATGAGGTTGGCTATTTAGCCACCTTCTTCTGTAAAAATCAGGTTCCTCTTTCGCTGTCACTGGGTGTGACAAAATTGCTGACAAGGGAGCAATTATCGTTTCTCCCTTGATTCCTGAAAAGCCCCTAAACCCACATCCGCTAGCGATGGTCATCACCGCCAGTACGACTGCCAACAAAAATAATTTTTTCATTTCCTTCCTCCTTGTCCGATCACCGAAGGTGATTTAGGACTTGCCTGACCAAAGGTTCAGGGCTTTAAAACAACAAAATTATATTTTATTTTCAAAGAGTTCCTTCAAGAAACTCAAACTATATCCTTTATATATTATATAACATAAGCCCTTGGTTTGTCAAGGGTGAATGTGGTGTTATATATAAGAGGTTTTTTAGAATATCTCTACTACTCGTTCAATTAGGAGAAAAAATCCTTTGAGAAATAAACCTGCTAACATTGAAAAGACGACTGTTCCTATTGGTTTATCATGCCACTTTTTCTTTTTGATTATGTTATTTTTGTAGAGCATTATAATTAATTATAACATAAAAAATCTTATCCCTCACATTCGTTCGGGATGATTATTTTATAACCAAATCAAAGATTTGGATAAAATATATCAGTTGCCGGACTAGGACTCGAACCTAGATACTCAGCTCCAGAAGCTGATGTCCTACCATTAGACGATCCGGCAATGGTTAATTGTTATATAAAATATATCTTTTTTTATAAAATATCTGATGTCCTCGCCTCATCGGCGGGTTGCCGATGAGGCGACTACCATTAGACGACCCGACATTATTTAATATGTATGATACAATAATATTTGTTATTAGTTAAACAAAAAAATAATATGAAAAAAATATTGGTTTTCGTTGTCGTTATAATTTTAGTAGCGGTTGGTGTTAATTTCTTTTTACAAGAAAAAACTGTTGAAGCCCCTATTATTCCTAATGATGAGGTTTTGGTGGGAGGAGATCGTGATGAACATGGTTGTATTGGTTCAGCCGGTTATTTATGGTGTGAGGCAAAAGGTGAATGTTTGAGATCTTGGGAAGATGAATGGGACGAGACCTGTGATGTGGAAGGGGTTGAGGTACCTATTGTTGGAGGGGATGCAGTTTTACCTCCTCTTGGTGGAGAGGACTTAGTAGCTTGTACAATGGAGGTCAAAATTTGTCC
>Ga0075122_10001772_pt1 | contig 14792 bp, 7 predicted proteins | sample AntAceMetag02UKB_FD_69790 | JGI IMG/M metagenome (GOLD analysis project Ga0075122, IMG submission 69790) | Saline lake microbial communities from Ace Lake, Antarctica - Antarctic Ace Lake Metagenome 02UKB | ecosystem: Environmental > Aquatic > Non-marine Saline and Alkaline > Saline | place... | reverse complement strand
AAGTAGTGATTGATATTACTAATAGATGCAATTTAAGGTGTATATCGTGCTGGCTTTATTCGCCATTGTTAAATAAAGATAAGCCTTCTAGGGAATGGCTGGAAAAAGAATTGCCAAAAAACACACTTCTTAAGCTAATAGAAGATTTGGCTTTTTTAGGTACAAAAAAGATTAGATTTACAGGAGGTGGAGAGCCTTTTATGCATGAGGGCCTAATAGAGGTTATAGAATTTGCCAGAAAAAAGCAATTAGAGGTAGCTATAACCACAAATTTTGGCCTAGTTTCAAAGAAACAGATAAAGAGACTCATAGATTTGGATATAGAAGAATTGTGTATAAGTATCTGGGCGCCCAATTTGAAAACTTATGCCAAGGTCCATCCAGGAGTCTCGGAGATCTATTTTGAAAAACTAAAGGAAAAGCTGCTTTATCTAAAAGATATAAGAGGAGACAGGCCTCGCCTTACTTTTGCTAATGTAATTATGAATAATAATTTTCTAGATTTTGAAAAGATGTATGAAATGGGATGCTTATATAATGTAAATGCTATTTATTATACACTAGTCGATACACTTTTAGAACAGACTGATACTCTTTTATTAAATAGTGATGAGAGGCAGATACTCCTTAAGAAAGCCCAAGGAATAGAGGCAAGAAGTAAAAAAGATGGTATCTCTTTAGAGTTTTTTGAAGGTTTTTTAAGAAGGCTATCTATGCCAGCAGACAGCTTAGAAAAAGGAGAATATGATAAGATAGCTATTAACAAGATCCCTTGTTACGTAGGCTGGATCTTCGCGAGGGTGTTAGCGGATGGAAGTGTTGCGCCATGTTGTAGGGGAGTTAAAAAGGTAATGGGTAATATTAATGAAAAATCTTTTAAAGATATCTGGCTTTCCGATATTTATAATGAATTTAGAGCCAAAGCAAAGTACCTGCCTAAAGAAGACAGTTATTTTAGTGGGATAGGATGCCTAAAGGAATGTGATAACTTGATGCACAACGAACAAATTCATGAAAGATTATATCACCGCTAATTATGAGGTACATAACAGTATGTATAAGGTACGTGCTTTAGATTTTCAGTTTTTTTTAAGACGATTGGGGCTAGATAGATTTTTTCAGGGATTTAATTATTTTAAATGGCTTGAGTATCCTCTAACTTATAATAATCTTGATTTGAGAAAAGGAAACAGATATTTGGATATAGGCAGCGGTAAATCTATTTTTCCATTATTTGTGTTAGCTAAGAATAAATGTTCTGTGCATATTATCGATGATCAATCAATTATAAAAGATAGTATAAATTACTATGAAGATACAATTAATAACATGAGATTAAGGGATAAAGTAAAAAGTAAATTTATTATACATGGATCTTGGCAGAATGAAAAATACGATTTGCCAGATAACTATTTTGACAGGATTTCTTGTATCTCGGTATTGGAGCACATTAAAGCCAATGGTGACAGCGCGGTAATACGGGAGATATCAAGGCTTTTAAAAAAACGAGGAATAGCAGTAGTGACATTCCCTTTTAATAATGGTGATTATATAGAAGAAGATATTCCAGAGCAAGTAGGTTATTTTCAGCGAAAATATAATATTTCAGCAATTAGAAAGCGGATAATTGATGCAACTAATTTGTCTGTAAAGAAAGTTATCTATTTTGGTGAACGCTATGTGAATTTAGGAAACCTATATTCACAGCATAAATTCAGCAAAATAAATTGGTTTATCCCTGTGTTTTCACCGTTATTATGGCGAATATGTCACTGTTATCAGGGTCCATATCATGATTTTCATGAAGTAACGATAGACAAGGATGGAGTTGGAGTGGCTTGTATCATTTTAGAAAAAAAATAAATTGCAATTAAGCAATTATTTTTTCGATAATTATTAGTTTTGAATAATAAGGTCGTATTACATGGATAATAAAACCTCTTTTCCAAAATATCTGTCAATTCAAACAACTTCTATGTGTAATGCCTCCTGCACATTTTGTCCGTATAAGGATATTGATAACTTATTCCCTAACAAAGTAATGAGTATGCCTTTGTATGAAAAGATTATAGATGAATGCAGTAAACATAAAGAGATTGAACGAATTATCCTTTATATGAACAACGAACCTTTGACAGATCCCCATATAATAGAAAGAATAGATTATGCTAAGCAAAAGCTACCATGGGCAAATGTCCACATCTTAACGAATGGTTTGTTGCTTACGGATGAGATGTCGGATAAGCTGTTAAAATCCCGCCTAGATTGGATTGGTATAAGTTTTCATGGGATAAGAAAAGATACAATAGAAAAAACAATGGGTATAAACTATGATATAGCGTTTGAAAGGATTAATAGTTTTATAAACAAGGTTAACGTCCATAAAAATTTAAAAGATTATTTGATGCTGACTCTTATAAAACATAGGCATTTGACCTTGGATGAGAAAAAGGAATCAGAAGATTATTGGAGGAGTAAAGGGATTGAAAGGTTGAGTAGTTTTGACGGTCCAATTTCACGAGCAGGCAATGTTAGAAATTTGCCTAAAGTTTATCATAAAGAAAAGATAGTAGGCTGTGGATCGATATGGGCAGATGAGATGATCCATATTGTTGAAGATGGCAAAGTGGTTTTATGTTGTATGGATTGGAGAAGAGAAGTAATTTTAGGAGATCTGAATAAAGAAAACATTTTTGAAATATGGAATAAAAAAAGGAAAGAAGCATGGGCAATAATTTCTGGAAAAACCACTATGCCTAATAAATTCTTATGTAGAAATTGTGAAGAATCAATTTTAAAGAAAACGATAGAGAGCAAGGTTGTGCTTATATTGTTGCCTCCGTGGGGAGTAGATACCCCGCCATTAGGAATAGCTTGCCTGAGTGCATCCCTAAAACATGCTGGCATTCCAGTGCAGGTCTTCGATGTGAATATTGAACTTTATAACATTGTTAGCAGACAACATAAATATTTATGGCATATGAACTATGCCAGCTGGTGGCGTACAACAAAAAAATATATTGATATTAGAAAAGAACTAGATGCATATATAGAACCGCTGATAAAGAAAATAGTAAATCTCCCTCAAAGAATAGTTGCTTTTTCATTACCTACTAATTGTTCAGATTTGCTGCTTGAAGAAATAGTAAGGAGGGTTAAAGAGCTGGATCCTGAGAAAGTAATCATTCTAGGTGGTGTTTCAGTCTCTATAAGAGAGCAGAGAATGGCTTTGGTTAGTAGGGTAGAATCTTTTATAGATTATTGTGTAATTGGTGAAGGAGAAGATGCTATTTGTGAGTTGGCTGATAAGATTTTTAATAATAAGATGGATGAAATAAGCCAACTAAAAGGTGTAATCCAAGCGCGTAACTTTGAAAACAGTAAAGAAGGGGTGCGGGTTGAAGATTTAGATGTATTACCATTTCCTGATTTTGATGAATTTGATCTTACAAAATACAAAGTTCTTACAAACCTGCCTATGGAATTTTCTCGCGGCTGTATAGGGAATTGCCCTTTCTGCGGTTTTAGAAGTATTTCTCCGATTTTTAGATCAAAGCAAGCTTCGTATATTTTTAATCAACTAAAATTTTACAAAGACCGATACAACGTTAATCATGTGACTCTCTGTGACGCAGCGGTAAATGGGGACATGAAAGTTTTAGAAGATGTATGCGACCTGATAATTAAAAATAATTTTTCTATAAATATTAGTGCCTTAGCTATTGCTCGGAAAGAGATGACCTTGGATTTATTGAAAAAGATGAGAAGGGCAGGATTTTATCGTCTGGAATATGGCATCGAGAGCGGTTCAAATAAGATTCTAAAAGCAATGAGGAAGATATTTACACAAGAAATAGCAAGTAAAGTATTAACAGATACTTATGAAGCAGGCATAAAAACGTACGTTTATTTTATGGTAGGATATCCTCAAGAAACAGAATATGATTTTAATGAGACAAAAGAATTCCTTAAAAAGAATGCCCGGTACATTACCGCGATAAGATCGATAAACCCACTCTACATAATGGCTGGTTCAGAGCTTTTTTGCAATTTTCAGAAATACGATATTTCATTTCCCATTCACGATAGAGATAGAGAGTGGTTTATAGGGGATGAAAATACTTTCGCTGTCCGAAAACAAAGAGTGCTGGAGCTTAAGAATTTAGCGATAGAGCAAGAAGTTTCTTTTTCGGAAGAAGCAGAAGCGTTGGAGTGTACTCTGAACTCTTTAAACAAAAAAAATAGCAGGGAACATCCGGATAATAAAAATATAGAGACAAGTAGTTGCAATGTTGCTAAGACAGATATTCTCTTAGTGATTTGTCCTCCATGGGGCCATGAGATGCCGCCATCAGGGATAGCTTACTTAGCTACTTTTTTAAAGCAAAAAGGATTTAAGGTGGAAATTTTCGATTTTAACATCGATGTATATCAAAAATCAAGTGGAAAGGTTAGGGAGCTTTGGAAGATAGAAAGCTTAAGATGCTGGCAAGACAAAGATTTATTTCCGGAAATACTGAATTTATTTAATAATAAAATCGATTACTGTGTGGAAAAATTATTGAACTCTGATTCTCAGTTTATAGGATTTTCAGTTAATGAGGCAAATATTACTTTAACCATTGAGGTTGTTAAGAGGCTTAAGCACAAGAGGCCCGATAAGATAGTTATATTTGGCGGGCCAGGATGCTATTGGCCTTACTACAAGGACCAAAATCTCCCATCGGGGGTGTATGATTATGAGACAGATAGGTTAAGAATAACTCCCGGACTGATAGATATCTTTGTAAGGGGTGAAGGTGAAATTACTTTACTGGATGTTTTAACTGCATATAAAGAGAGCTTGTCAAAAGCTATTCCTGGAACTATCATTTTTGAAAAAGGCAGATATGTAAACCATGGTTTACGAGAACCCGTTAAGCATCTAGATGACCTCCCTTACCCCACCTTAGAGGAATTTGCATTGGATAAATATTCTCAGGTAACAGTTCCTTTGCTTTCTAGCCGGGGATGTGTTAATAAGTGCAATTTTTGTAATGACCATGTGATGTCGGTTAGATACCGTACTCGTACAGCAAAACACATTGTGAGTGAGATTTTATTCCACCATGAAAAAGGAGCGCGGAATTTCTTTTTTTGTGATCTTCTGATTAATGGAAGTCTATACCAGCTAAAAGAATTGTGTGAACTTATTATAAAATCAAATATAGATGTTCACTGGACCGCTCAAGCTGCGATAAGGAAGGGCATGGATTATGACTTATTATCTAAATTGCGCAGAAGCGGATGCGGTTCCTTAGTTTACGGCATAGAGAGTTTCTCTGACAATGTTTTAAGAAGAATGAATAAAACCTATACATCTAATGACGCTATTAAGCAATTGAAAGTTACAAAAAGTGTAGGCATCAAGACGTTGATGAATGTTATTCTTGGATTTCCCGGTGAGAGTAATGATGATTTTGAAGCGACAAAAGAGATATTTAAAAAGGTGTGCATGCATGTGGATGAGGTATCTTCGGTCCAAACATGTCATCTAACACCTGGCTCAGACATAGATATAAATCCAGAGAAGTACGGGATTATTAGACCGCTTAAAGAAGGCTGGTTTAAATGGCATGCTGGGGTTGTAAATAACTACAGTGTCAGAGAGCAGAGATTAAGGGAATTTGTTAGACTGATTAAGGATGTTAAAAAGAAATTACTCTTAACCAATCTCTATGAGGAAAAGCTTGAGCAGGAAAGAAAGATTTTAAAGGTAGAATGTAGAGAAAAAAGTCAAATCGATGTGCTACTTATTATGTGTCCTCCCTGGGGACAAGAGATGCCGCCATTGGGGTTAGCCTATTTATATGCCTGCCTAAAGAGCAAAGGTAGAAACTGCATTGTGTGGGATATTAATATAGAAATGTATGATGCAGCTATTAATGAAGAAAAAAACCTATGGCTGATGCAGAGCTATCTTTCTTGGAACGATAAGGAGCTTTTTAAGGATGAGATACTTGCCCGTTTTGACAGTAAAATTGCTTTTTATTTAGACAAACTTCATTCTTTAGATGTCAAAGTTATAGGTTTTTCTGTTAACGCGGCAAATCTGCTTTTTACTCAAGAGATGGCAAAAAGAATAAAAGAAGAAGATTCTGATAAAATTATTGTTTTTGGAGGCCCACATTGCAGTTGGATTAATTTAAGTGCATTTAACCTAGGCATTGATTTAGATCCTGGGATAGTAGATATTTTTGTATTGGGAGAAGGCGAGCATGCTATATCTGAGATTGTAGATAGAGCTAAACAGAAAAAGGGATTAGAAGATATAGCTGGAACCGTATTTTATAAAGATGGATCTTATTTCTTGGGTAAAGAGAGGCAGCTTATAGCGGATTTGGACTCGATTCCTTTTCCTGAGCTTGATGTTTTTCCTTTAGAAAAATATTCAAGTGCGGCAATCCCAATATTGATGAGTAGAGGGTGTATCAGAAGATGCCGGTTCTGCAATGATACATTCATTATCAAGCAATATCGCTGTCGCAATGCAGCGAATGTTTTTGAAGAGATGAAATATAGGATGCAAGGAAAACAAACAGGCTATTTTCAATTTAATGATTTACTAGTTAATGGAAACATCAAGGAACTAGAAAAGCTATGCCAGTTGATTATCAATGCTAAGATTCGCATCACTTGGTCCGGACAGGGTGCAATCAGGAATGATATGACCCTGCGCTTATTAAAACTCATGAGAAAGGCAGGTTTTTTAAGCATTACCTATGGGGTAGAGAGTTTTTCAGATAATGTTTTAAAAGCGATGAACAAGCCTTATACTTCAGAAGACGCGAAGAGAATTTTAAAACTCACCAAAGATGCGGGAATTGCAGCTTATATTAATGTTGTGACTGGGTTTCCCGGAGAAAATAGTGCCGAATTTAATGAGACCGTTAATTCTATAAAAGAAGTCAGGCCTAATATAGCAGGCATCGCTAGTCTTGCCCCTTGTCTTATAACTTATGGCTCTGACTTGCAGATGAATTTGGACAAATTTAAGATTATTTATCCAAAAAAAGAAGGATATTTTAGATGGTATATACAAAATGGCAACAATTATGAATTAAGGAAAAGCCGGACAAAGGAAATTTTAGCTACTATCAAAGAGCTTAATCTTACGTGCGGTATAGTGAATTTATATGATGAAACAACTATTCAGGAACCCGAGGAAAAAGTCTTGGTAAACGATAGCACAAGCACGAGCTGCGATTTTCTTCTTGTAAATTTGCCGCCTTGGGCTCAGGAGAATCCTCATATAGGGATAGGGTATTTAAGCGCTTATTTACGCAATAAAGGTATAAAAGCAGAAGTGCTAGATCTAAATAAAAGCTTCTTTTTAGGCCATCCGGACTTTGGGATGCTTTGGCATGTGGAGAACAAAAGCTTTTGGTCCAATGAGGATACATTTTTATTAATTCTCGAAATATTTAAAAAAGATATTGAAGATGCGGTAGGTAAAATTTTATCGCACGATTGTAACACTTTAGGGTTTTCAGCAATTGACCCAAAGGAAAGACTGACCATAGAATTTATTAAAATGATAAAACGTAAAGCCCCTGATAAAAGGATAGTTTTAGGGGGGCCTGCTACTTCTACTCCTGAGCAGAGAAAGATTTTTCTGGATAACATCGACAATCATATTGATGCTTTTGTTGTAGGTGAGGGAGAAGAGACCCTGCTGGATCTGATAAACAGGTTTAAGAGCAAAAAGGATTTGAAAGATGTAACGGGATGTTTTGTAAAGAATGATGGAAAATGGGTTTATAAAAAAAGAAAGGCCATATCGCCATTAGACAAAGCGCCCTTCCCTACATATGAAGAGTTTGATATGAATCTTTATGGTAAGTCTCTTCTAGTTGAATGGTCTAGGGGGTGTATGGCAAAATGCGCTTTTTGTAAGAATTGGCGATTATCTTCTTTTTACAGAAACAGGAGCGCGGATAAGGTTTTAAATGAATTAATATACCATAAGCAGAACAATGGTATAAGCGATTTTACGGTAACTGATAATATCTTAAATGGAGATCTGATAAATTTAGATAAAGTTTGTGATAAAATAATAGAGAAGAACTTGAATATAAGTTGGACTGGCCAGATTGCCCCACGAAAAGACATGCATTATGAATTATTCAGGAAAATGAGACAAGCCGGCTGTTATAAGCTCCAGATAGGTTTAGAATCAGCATCAAATAAGGTTTTGAAATTAATGCGTAAGACATTTACTTCTGATATTTCTGAGAATAATATTAGGTTTGCTAAGAAAGCGGGGATTGAGGTGGAAGTCTTTGTGATAATAGGTTTTCCCGGTGAGGCTAAAGATGATTTTAAAAAGACTTATAATTTTATCAAAAGAAATAGCGCACACATAGATACTATTAAATCTATTAATACGCTGCACCTGGTCGCGGGAACTGAAGTCTTTGAAAAGGGTAAAGAAAATTTTGGTATGAAACCTTTGCCTAAAGATAATTGGCATTATCTCTGGGAGACTTATAGCGGGAATACTTATGAAATAAGAAAAAAGAGAGCGGAAAAGTTATTAGATTTGGCCGCTGATTTGAAAATCAGGGTTATGGAGACAAATATTGGTGAAGGAAAAGAGAGAAATTTGGGAATAGGAAAAGAAGAAGATGACCTAAATGAAAAAATTTTATTGTTTAAAAAATCTATAAATTCTTTACAGGAATTACCACAGGAGAAAATAAGAATAACAAAAAGAAGAAGTATCTTTAAGTGGTTCATTTTAATCCTTGTCTCAATTTACACATTTTTTTATATAGTTTACTTTTGGATTTATATGATTTTGAGAAATAGAGTTTTACTGGGTGGTAAAAGGAAATAATTTAAGAACGCTATATTCGATTTATAACAACAAAAGGAACAGAGCATGTACATTAGTTCTTTGTGGAAGAAAGAGAAATTGAGCATTTGTTCTTTTATAATTTTAGCCATATTGCTATTATTTCATCTGGTAAATAATTATATAGTTCTTTCTTTGGATAATACGCTTCCTATTTATGATGAATGGAACAGGGCAGAGGGCGCATACGGTATTTCTATGGATTTAAAAGGATTAAATTATAAAAATATACAATTAAACGAAATTTATAATCGGTATTGCCAATTAGGAGATAAATGCAGACCACCTTTATATGAAATAACTTTATCATTATATTTCTTTATTCAAAAAAATATTAATGCAGATAACATTACAATGCTAAATATGTTTTATTTTGCGATTATCCTAATATCTGTTTATGGTATTGGCTTGAAACTCAAAGATAAAGCAACAGGGTTGCTAGCAGCATTTATTGTTTCAATGTTTCCGGCTATATTCGCTATGTCTAGAGGTCTTATGGTTGATTTTCCTTTAACAGCCATGGTTTCTCTAAGTATCTATTTAATGTTACTTACACGACACTTTTTATCTATAAGGTACTCTCTTTTCCTTGGAGTAGGCATCGGGTTGGGCCTGCTTACAAAAGCAACGTATATTGTTTTTATTCTGCCACCCCTAATTTATTACATTTTCATAGCCTTAAAGAAAACTTTTAAGGAAAAAGAACAATTCGTGGTAATTTTTAGAAATTTTATTATGTCTTTGTTAACCAGTTTACTTATAGCGGGACCATGGTATCTACCTAACATGGATAAGATTATCAATCGAGCAAACGCGATGTCTTTACAGCTTTCCGCTAGTCCTCATGGGAGTTTTATAGATTTCTATATAAGGTCATTATTTTCTTATTCTATAGGGCCTTTCTTTTTAGCCTTATTTTTAATCTTTTCTTTTGTTTGTCTGGTAAACAAAAAAGGCGGAGTGCTAGCGATTTGGTTATTTTTGCCCTTGCTATTTTTTTCATTTTCACAAAATAAGACACCTCGTTTTATTTTACCACTACTTCCCCCCATAGCTTTGTTAATAGGCCTTGGAATAAGCTTAATTAAATCATATCTTATAAAAAAAAGAGTCACTTTTTTTGTAGTGGTTTTTAGTTTTATTACTTATTTAGCAATCTCATATGGAACTCTTAATCACTTCAAGATATGCCCTTTTTATCCTAAGGAGCGTTTTTTTCCTCCAGATGATCGTGTTACTTACGGTTTATACTTTCCTTATTGTGGCCAAACGAGTGGCTGGAACATGGAAGAGATCAGTAATATTTTTTTGAACAATATGGAAATGAATAAGAATAAATATATAGGCATACTTTGCATCTTTAACATAGGAAGAATTCATAATTCATTAGATTACTATTTGACAAGTAAAGGTATAGTTGCGCATGTTTGCTGTCCCGCCGCGGCTGATTTTTTTGATTCAGCCCCTCGGGATGGTTATGATAATATATCAGAATTTGATTTTGTAATTACGAAAGATGAAGACGTGGGCATGAATGGCGGCTCAATCGCTTGGATAGAAAGGCTCACAGCGAATTTTGAAAAACACAAGGAGGAATTTTATCTTGTTGAACAGATAAAAAATTCTTCCGGGAAAGCATGTATATATATATATAAAAGAAAGGGAATAAATGAGAAATCCATTGAATTATTTTAAAAAGATAATCTATTCAAACTTTATAAGGTTAAAATATCCCCATAAAATATCTTATATATTAACGTATAGGTGCAATCTCAAGTGTAGGATGTGCAACATATGGAAAAAGAAGCCAACGAATGAACTGGGCTTAGAAGAAATTAAGCGTTTCTTTAAAACATCAAATAAATTCTCCTGGGTTGGTATCACCGGAGGAGAACCGTTTTTAAGAGAAGATATCAATGAGATAGTAAAAATTATTATAGATAATTGCAACCAATTAATTGCCGTACATTTCGCTAGTAATGGGATAATGACCGATAAGATCATAGAAGTCGTGGAAGATGTACTTAACTATAACAGAATATGTAGACTGTTATTTACTATAAGCATAGATGGCCCCCCGTATTTGCATGACAAAATTAGAGGATTAGATGGAGGGTGGGCCAGAAGCATGGCTACGTTTAAAAAATTAAGGCAGTATAAATTTGTTAAACCGCGTATAGGTATTACGCTATCTCATTCCAATCTTAATGTATTTCCAGAATTATTTGCATCTTTGAAAGATGCGGAGCCTTCTTTAAGATTTGATGACATTACAATCAACATATTTCAAAAATCTTCTTTTTATTATGGTAATGATGCTATGACGGATTTAGATTATTCTCAGACAATCAAGGCAATTGATAGAATACTTGATATGGATAAAGATTCTTTTACTATTAATAATTTTTTAAGACGCAAATACCTAATGCTTTATAAACGATATTTGCAACACAAAAAGTGCCCTTTAAAATGCCAGGCATTATCTGCTACGTGCATTATGGATCCCGCAGGAGAAATTTATCCTTGTGGTATCTTTGAGGCGAAAATAGCTAATATCAAAGAATATGATTATGATTTAAAAAAAATATGGGACAGCTCAATTGCTCAGAACCTCAGCGCACAATGCTCTAAAAGTATATGTCCTTCTTGCTGGTCTCCTTGTGATGCCTATAGCGCGATTGGAGGCTCATTATTTAAATGGAATTTATGGCGTAAATGATTTTATGAAAGTGGGTGTATTGTGAGATTTTATTTTCTGCGAAAGTTGGACCTCTATTTAGGAAAGTTTTGCAACCGAGTTTTTCCCCAAAGTGTTTTTAAGAATGCTCATATTAAGTTTATCTATAAGAAAATTTTTCTTATAAAATTATGGGGTTTAGGAAATTTAGCGATTATTTGGCCGCTTATTTACAAAATAAAAGAGAGATATCCCAATTCATCAATATCCTTTCTCACTTTTGACTTAAATAAAGGATTTTTGGAAAGCAATGAAGCTATAGACAAGATTATTTATTTTAAATTTACGAGAAACATTTTTAAGATGATAATTCAAGCTTTTTCTATTTTGGTATTTTTAAGAAAAGAAAAAATAGATGTGGCAATCAATTTTGAAACGTTTAACTTCTCATCAGCGCTATTTGCGTATTTAACAAAAGCATCTCTGCGTATCGGCCTGAATAATAATTACGAAAAAACATTTTATAATTATTGGATTGACAGCAATCCTGCCTTGCATACTACACAAAAATTTTTAAGTCTTTTGAAGTATATAGATATAAGTTCCCCGTATAGTTATTTTAATTTCAAGGAACTGCGAGGAGAGGGCAATGGAGCAGGAAACATCTTAAAAAATATTGGGGTAGACAGATTTATCTGCATTCATCCTGGAACGAGTATAAATTGTGAACAAGGCCGGCGATGGAAAGCGAGTAGTTTTTCCAAGTTATCAAATATGCTAATAGAATATTATAATATGCCTTTAATCTTTACAGGAAGTAAAAAAGAAAAGTCATTAAACACTGTTATAATAAAAGGAATAGTAAAAAGAAATAGAGTTTTTGATTTATCGGGGTCATTAGGCATATGGGAATTTATAGAGTTGCTGGAAAGGGGTTCTATGCTTATTTCCAATGACACAGGCCCTGTCCATCTTGCAGCCTCGTTAGGGGTTAATACGGCCACCTTTTATGGGCAGAGTTCTCCTGAAAGATGCAGATCTCTAAGGCAAAATAGTTTAATTTTTTATAAGAATCTTAAGTGTAGTCCCTGTGATATTGCAGGACGTATAAATACCAAATGCAGCAATAATTTTAAATGCCTGGATTTTTCACCACAAGAAGTATTTTTAAAGATAACAGAGAAGTTTTTCATGGTATAATTTGATTATCTTGCGAAAAAACTATAAATTGATTAAGTAATATAATTATATACAAGAAAAGGAGGTGTTGAATGATGAGTTGAATAAAAATTATGGCTTTAAGGTAAGTTTTTATAGCGTAAAAAAAAAGGAGAAAAGCATGTTTAAGATAAGTGTGAAAATTGTATTGGCAATGATCGTAGTAGGTCTATTTTCAGTAATTGGATGCAAGGGGCATGCAGAGCCTATAGAAGGGACGATTTGTGGTGCTTTTCAGGATGCGATGAATGAAGTTTTATCTCCTCAAGAGTTTTCCATAACTGGATTAAGTGATAATCAAATCAAAAATGTTATATTACCATCTGCCGCTAAAATTATTGTCAAGACTGTTAAATTAGTACGTGAAAGAACAGGAAGGACTATTACCGCGGACGATGTGTTTATTTCACTGCCGACAGAACTTGAAGAAGGCCTAGATTCGAATAGAGAACAAATAACTTTAAAGGTAGAAGATATCTTAAAAAAGGATAAATAAAGGTAAAATAGGTACCACTTATGCTTTTCAGCCCTTCATGTTAACACGCAAGAACTGCTTTATTTAGACACGTTCGGGTTTTTTATGATAATGTGCTATTTAGATTTAATAAGGCGCGCATATTTGCGAATCTTGAGATAAGAGCGCCATATTTAAATTCAGGAATTGGTTTAAATAAATATTATGAATATTTTGATGATTCATCCACATGATCTGTTTGATAAATCTGAGCCCTGGACAACAAGGATCAGAAATATTGCTAGGAAATTTGTTGAAAAAAATCACAACGTCAGATTGTACTATTTTCCCTTAGTATTAGATAAGGAGCATTTACCTCATAATATAGATTCCATAGAATTGGTTCCTTTGGATAGAATGCCATCGCCTACTCAGTTTATTAAAAATACAAAAAAGCTTATAAAGTTATGCAGATGGGCGGATGTGGTTCATTTTCAAAAGTGCCACCATTATTCGGCAATCCCTGTGGTGATCGCGGCATATATTACTAGAAAGCCGCTTCATTATGATTGGGATGATTGGGAAGAAAAAATTTGGTATGAATCATGCGGCACTAGCCCGCATTCAAGGTTCATAGGGACCTCCTTTAAAATTTTAGAAAGGTGGCTTCCTGTTCTGGCTGATTCTGTCTCTTGCGCAAGCGGCCACTTAAAAAAATTAGCCAGTACATTTGGAGTAAAGCAAGAATTTATTTTTGATACTCCGGTAGGCGCGGATTTAGAAAAATTTAAACCAGGTTTAGATGGAAGATGGGTTAAGGAAAAGTATGGTATAGAAGGAGATTTAGTGTTGTATATAGGACAACTTCATGGAGCTCAATATGCGGATCTATTTATTAAAGCAGTAAACATAATTCGCCATCAACATCCAGATGTCTCGTTTATGATTGTGGGTGAAGGGTTTTTAGAGCATAAGTTGAAAAAACTTGCTTTAGATTTAGGTTTAGAAGAAAAGATTATTTTTACAGGGGCTGTTGCTCATAAAGATATACCGTATTATATCTCTGCCGCTAATATTTGTGTCGCGCCTTTTAAAGAGACCGAGGTTAGCCGCTGCAAAAGTCCTTTGAAAATTGTGGAATATTTAGCATGCGGCAAACCTGTAGTTGCCGGACTTGTTGGCGAAGTAAGGAATATGGCAGGCGGCTGCGCGATTTTAACAAAAGAAGGAGATTTTTATTCATTAGCAGAGGGCATTTTAAGGCTGCTTAAGGATAGAAATTTGCAAGAAAGCCTGGCTAATGGCGCAAGAGCTAGGGTTGAAAAAAAATATAACTGGAATTACACTGCCGGTTCCCTACTTCGTGCTTATGAGCGGATATTAAGATGAAGTTCTACTTTATAACTCGGGAAAACCGTATAAATCCGGGGGCAAGGGTGCGCTGTTGGGGCTTTTCAGAAAAGCTTAAAGAGAAAGGCCTCACTTCAGAAGTCTTTTCCTTTGTCGATAAGCTGGGAGCAAGATCAGGCAAAGATGACGCTAAATTT
>Ga0075122_10001771_pt1 | contig 14796 bp, 21 predicted proteins | sample AntAceMetag02UKB_FD_69790 | JGI IMG/M metagenome (GOLD analysis project Ga0075122, IMG submission 69790) | Saline lake microbial communities from Ace Lake, Antarctica - Antarctic Ace Lake Metagenome 02UKB | ecosystem: Environmental > Aquatic > Non-marine Saline and Alkaline > Saline | place... | reverse complement strand
AACTTAATAAAACAGGAGGCCAAATGACTAGAGATCCTAATGCAGAATCATGGGGTGGAATAAAGAGAGTAGCATGTGAAGTGTATACGAGAGTTGTAGGGTACTTAAGACCAGTTAGCCAGTGGAATAAGGGTAAAAAAGCTGAATATGAGGTAAGAAAGACATTTAAAAAAGAATGCAAATGTAAAGGATTATCATGAGTGTTTGGAAAGACAAAAATGTTTTAATAACAGGTATAAATGGTTTTGTAGCCTCCAACATGGCTAAGAAGCTTGTTGATCTTGGTGCTAATGTTGTTGGTATACTTAAAGATATAAGTACGTTTAACGCTATGGAAGAGCTGGGCATAGATGATAGAGTTAATATCACATTCGGTGATATAACTGATTCCAGCGTGGTGAGGAGGACTGTAAACAAATATGAAGTGGATGCTTGCTTTCATCTGGCTGCTATGTCTACTGTTAGGGTATGCAGCAGGGACCCCATCGTGGCCTTCAAAACTAACGTCGAAGGTACGTGGAATGTTCTCGATGCTTGCAGGAACGCCAAAACAGTAAAGTCTATAGTACTAGCCAGTACAGATAAATGCTATGGTATACCAGAAAGATTGCCATACAAAGAAGGAGATGTATTAAATGGTCTCGCAACTTATGACGCCACCAAGGCTTGTGCTGATATTGTGGCTCGCTCTTTTGCTTATAATTATAACATGCCTATTTCCGTTACCAGGTGCTGTAATATCTACGGTCCGGGAGACCTTAATCTCAGTAGAATCATACCGAATACTATCAGAAGAGTCATGAATGGTGACGCAGCCATGTTGTGGAACGATAGCGCAGCTATGATAAGAGAGTTTATATATATAGACGATGTTGTGGATGCATATATTGGGCTTGCCGAGAACATCCATAAGACACAGGGCAAAGCATACAATGTAGGAACGCTTGAGCACATAAGGGTTGAGGATTTTGTTAAAAAGATATTTGAATGCATGGGCAAAACGCCCAACATAGAGATTAAAGAAAGGGAAGCAGAATTTAAGGAGATACCAGAGCAGTACCTTGACAGCGGCAGAATAAAGGAAGATATAGGATGGGAACCAACTCATGATCTCAATGAGGGTCTCCAGAAGACCGTAGATTGGTATATGAAATTCTTTAGGGAGATTTAAGATATGAGAATAACATACTGTATGATGACTCTCAATAGGTTGTTCGATACCATGAGAGCTATAGAAAGAGTTAAACCATATGTAGATAGAGTTGTGGTAGTCGATGGTGGGAGTTGTGACGACACCATACTCACACTCAGGAACTATGAAGGTGTAGAATTATACTTGCATCCATGGGAGGACAATTTCTCTAGGCAGAGGACGAATTATTTAACCCATGCCGGAGAAGACAATGGCGGTACAGACTGGATACTAGTGTCTGATCCCGATGAGTTGTTTTCTGTTGAGGCTCTTGAAAATATGCGTGATGAGATAGCTAACGCTGGTGCGTATAACATGATAGCATTTGAATCAAACAGTATAAGTATGCACGGACCCAAGGTAGTATACCATGGGCACGATAAATACTGGAAAGCTCTATTATTTAAGTGGAATCAAGGCATACGTTACGTAGGCAACCCCCATGAAACTTTAGTCATAGACAATGGACATAGGGTTAAGAATGTTAACTATAGATACTATCATATCAAACAGGACAATATGACATGGCATAGGGGTTGCAGGAACGCTTTCATTGGTGGTGGAGGTCCGAACCTAGGTGAGAGACAAAAAATATGGAAACCATTCCTAGAGCTAGTAAAAAGCAAGACAGGCATAGAAAAGTGGCATGATTTTGATAGGTACATGATAGCAGGGAACATAGATCCAGAGATAAAAGCTAGCCTATTTTCGTTTAAGGACGAGCAGGGATACGATGGTTCGTCAGAGTGGAGAGAGTTCTATAAGACATACTTCAGGATATATCACCCAGAAGAAGAACCCGAAGAGTTTAAGGGGGTTCACGTTGGATGATATTAAAATAGCTTACTGTATGATGGGTATGAATGCTCTAGATAGTGTTAGGAAAAGATTCGTAGATATGGCACCATATGTTGACAGAATGATATACATAGATGGAGGATCCATAGACGACACTATCATATATATGAGTAATCGTGATGATGTTGAGATGCACATACACCCATGGGAAGATAACTACGGGAAGCAGAGAAATTATTATCTCGAATATGCTAACCAGGGCGATGTGGCTGACTGGATTGTAGTATCAGATCATGATGAATATTTCTCTAATCACCTGCTATCTAATCTTAGGGACCACATAGATCTTGCAGAGGCACAAAATAAGAACCAAATATGCGTGCAGTGCAGGCTCACGTATATGCATGGTGATGATATTGCTAGTGCTGAGCTTAGGCCGTTCTGGAAGCCATTAATATTTAAGAATGAACCTGGTGTATATTATGAAGGCAGCCCACACGAGACAATGCATAACCCAGGGGGGTGGAGAGAAACAAAGATAGGCGGTGCATCTACACACTATGCTCATGTACGGCAGGATAATGTCATATGGATTAAGGGTGCTCGCAACTTCGTTGTATCTGGTGGTGCTATGATGTACGATAGAAACCCACATTATGTTACGTTTAAAGAGGCGCTAAATAAAGATGGTCATGAGCTAGATAGCATAAAGTTTAATAAATTAATGGTAGATGGTAAGGTGGGACACCATACGACGCAGTGGATAGTAGATCATAAAGATATAAACGATCCAGACCTACCAGATTGTTGCTGTTCTGAGATGAGGGAATGTTATCTTGCTTACTTTAAAATATATCATCCAGAGAAGGAGAGGGAATGGCAAGTCCAATAGAAGAGAAATTTGTAATAGATAATTTAAGTAAAAAAACTGTATATGAATTTGGGTGCGCTCCCGGTAAGTTCACGTCAAGAATTGCTTCCATGGGGTTCGATGTTACTGGAGTGGATCTGTACGATGCAGAGGTTACTGATGGATATACATTCATAAAGGGTGATGTAGTCATGTCTACAAACAGAAACACCTACGACAACGTTATATGTGTTTCGTCTATCGAGCATTCTGGAATAGAGTCGGCTGATTTTTTACAAGGCGATGATAGTGACATAATGTACATCAATACCGTAGCCGCTAAGCTTCTCGAGTTTGTTGGGGATGGTTCAAAATTAATTGTGACTGCTCCAATGGGTGACGGCACAACATACTATGTTGATAAGCTTGGCAACAATGGAACTAGGGAGCAAATAAAGCACCCAGCGTGGGGATATAGAACATTTAGTATTGAATCTTTGTTGGGTTTATTCGATGGATTCTATGTAGATAAGTGTAAGGCATACGCTAAGATCGACGGAGATTATTTTGATATAAACTCCTGGGAAGAGATACCTAATGATTCGCACGGAACATATGATAACAAAAATAGAGCAGTACTTTGTTGTGTGTTTAATAAAAAAAATAAATAGGAGAATACTATGGGGTTTGGAGATGGAATAAGTTGGGAGAACCATGTTGACGAGGTTATGAGCGAGAAGAAGGATCCTTTTTACCAGGAAGATGGAACATTGTCATTTGAAAATGCTAAGGATCTCATTAAGACGGATACCCTAGTAGAGGAAAGGGAGGCCCTTGATTGTGGGTGTCACGTGGGTAGGTTTATAGACATCGTAAGGAACTACGGTTTTGGTTATACAGGAGTTGATCAAAGCGAAAAAGCTTTGGGAGTAGCCAGAGACAAGAAGCCTTATGGTAACTGGGTTCATTCTTTCTTATGGGACATGCCATTCAAAGAAGAATTTGATTTTGCGTTTACTAACGCAGTGCTTCAGCATAATCAGTTAGCTGAGCAGGAAAAGATAGTACCAAAAATATACGATGCTCTTAAACCTGGTGGAGTATTTCTCATGACGGAGAGCACTGAGCCAGCTACAACCAATACCCAGAGGACTCAGGATGGTTGGATAAAGATGGTAGAAAGCTTCGGATTTAAGTTATTGAAATTATCACACAAGAATCCTATAGGCTTTGATGATAGATACATGTTCATAAAGGAGTAACATGACGCCAGAGCAAATTGTAACTGAAGCATTGAGGCTGGCAGAAGTGCAGCCGAAGCCCTTGGAGTGGGAGAGCTTAATAGCCAGCCCTCAAAGTTTTACTCCATTGTTTTATCACTTGACTAAACTATTAAAACCCACAAGGATATTTGAGTGGGGTCCAGGGCAGTCTACTAACGTCTTCTTGCGTTCTGATGACAATGTGAAAATAGATTCATATGAGCTGGACATGCAGTGGGCTGATCTTTATTACAACGGGCTTGTTGGTAAGAATGCTTCTTGGGACAACAGGATAAACGTTCATCTCAGACCAGACCCTGTGGACTATTTAAATACTGAGTTCCATGATGAAACATTTGACTTTGTTTTAGTCGATGGACGCGATAGAGCAAACTGTATGAAAGAGGCTGAGAGGATAGGCAAGACTGGCGCAATCATTGCATGTCACGACACGCAGAGAGAGCAATATATGATAGACATAGCCCTCCTGACATCGGATAGACTTAAACATGTTGGCAGACATTTCCCAGGGCAAGAGGCAACGGATCTCTGGGTAAAAACTTAAGGAAAGAAAATGAATCCAATAACTAAATATGATATACCTGTAGTTATACTGTGCGGTGGTTATGGCACGAGAATGAAAGAGGAAACTGAGTTTATACCAAAACCACTAGTGCCTATAGGCAGTATCCCAATGATAGTACACATCATGAACATATATTATAGGTATGGGTACAAGAAGTTCGTCTTGCCTATAGGGTATAAAGGCGATATGATTAAAGACTACTTTGTAAACTACAGGTTCTCCGGAGACTTCAGACTTAAGGTTAGGGAGGGAAAGGACAATATCGTAGAGTATATGAATGCTGGTCAAATCAAAGAGTTTGATATTACATTTATAGACACTGGCCTTGAGACTCAGACCGGAGCTAGGCTTAAGATGGTGGGTGAATATCTTAAGAATGATTCGGATACGTTCATGCTCACATACGGTGATGGTGTAGCTGACATAAATATACAAGATCTTGTAGACTTTCATTTTGAGCATGGGAAAGTAGCTACGGTAACAGGAGTATCTGAGCCATTTAGATATGGTATGATTACGGAGGAAGCTAATAGGGTGATTGACTTTGGTGAGAAGACGGGTAGAGAGACTACCCTTATTAATGGCGGTTTCTTTGTTATGAACACTAAGTTCTTAGACTACATTGATGACAGCCTAAACACCAAGCTAGAGACTACACCACTAAGCAGTGTCGCCGCCGATGATCAGCTCATGGTTTACCTGCATGATGGTAGATGGGCTTGTGCTGACATGTTGCGAGAGGTTGATGAACTTAACGAGATGTATAACAAAGGGGAAGCATTTTGGATCATATAAATACATTTAAAAGCAAGAGAGTTTTAGTAACTGGTGATACAGGGTTCAAGGGGTCATGGCTATGTGCGTGGCTTAACAAACTTGGTGCTCATGTATACGGCTTTGCCCTGCCTCCCGTGGATGACAAGTGTAACTTCAACTTATGCAAACTAAAGAATCATATAAAGCACATAGATGGTGATGTAAGGACTGATAGTCTTGAACGTTTTGTTAAGGCTACCATGCCAGAGTATATATTTCATCTAGCAGCTCAACCCATAGTACTTGAGTCATACAAAGATCCTAAATACACATTAGAAACTAATATAATGGGTACGGTAAACTTACTGAGCGCAGCAATGAACATAGATTGTCTTAAGTCCATAGTGGTTGTTACAAGTGATAAATGCTACAGGAACAGTGGCGAAGTCATGGACGAATCATTCCCACTTGGTGGAGATGACCCCTATAGCGCATCTAAGGCATGCGAGGATTTGGTTGCAACGTCATTCTACAAGTCATTCTTCAAAGATAAGAGTGTTGGACTATCAACCGCTAGGGCTGGTAATGTAATAGGTGGTGGAGACAGAGGTGCTGATAGGATCGTACCTGATTGCATAAGGGCTATAGAAAATGGTGACAATATAGAATTGAGGAATCCAGCTTACACTAGGCCATGGCAATATGTTCTAGAACCTTTGTATGGTTACCTTAAGCTATCGGCGCTAATGAGCGAATCACCAGGAAGATACTCAGACGCATGGAACTTTGGCCCAAAATTGGAAGACCATGTGCCCGTATCAGAGCTTGCAGAAATCATACTAGTAAATGCACAGGCATTAAAAAATAAGGTTGGATCTCATATCAACATAGGTTCTTCTGGTTCAAGCGAAAGGGAAAAGATAAACCTCAGGATAAATTCATCTAAGGCCGATAAACTACTGGGTGTGAGGAATGCGCTAGGTATTCAGGATGTTGGTAGATATATAGTAGAGGACTATTTCTGTGAAGGTGATGTACTTGAGCAAAGATGTGACAGGATTGATCAATACATGGAGAAGGTAAAAAATGGAATGTAGAATTTGTGGTAAAAAAATAATTGAATGTATATTTTCGTTAGGCGATCAGCCAATATCTAATAATTACTTACCAGCAGGAATCATAGCTGAGAACGTATACCCATTGGATCTATTCTTCTGCGACGAGTGTTTGTTCTTGCAGATAGATGAGGTTGTTAGTGCTAAGGATATATTTTGCAACGACTACCCATATGTTTCTTCGGTATCTAGTTCATGGCTAAGCCATTGTGATGCATACTCTGACCTCATGATAGAGAAGTTCAAGCTAAACAAAGATTCATACGTAATGGAGATAGCTAGTAACGATGGTTACTTGTTAGACTTCTTCAATAAGAAAGGCATAACCGTTAGGGGGGTTGAACCATCTCGCGGTGTTGCTGATATGGCGATAGCTAAAGGTATAGAGACTGATGTGGAGTTCTTTTGTGCCGATTATGCTGACAGGATGAGGGCTGCTGGGCATAGACCTAACCTTATAGCTGGGAACAATGTCATTGCACACAATCCAAACGTGGTTGATTTTGTTGAGGGAGTTTCTATACTGCTCGCTGAGGGTGGAGTGTTCACTGTAGAGTTTCCACACCTAGCAAATCTCATTAAATACTATCAGTTTGATACAATATATCATGAGCACTATTCATACTTCTCACTTAACTCAATAATAAAACTGTTTCACAAGTGTGGGCTAACTGTGTTCGATGTTGACCTACTGCCAACCCACGGGGGATCACTCAGAGTGTATGGCAAGAGGTCTGGGGACTTTACACACAGCGTTAATCATGCAACCCTGTCTAAGGTTATAGGCAAGGAGGAGGGCACTGGTATATATGCTGAAAAAACATATGTAAAGTTCAATGAAGCCATAGAAAAGATAAGGGACACGACACTAGATTTCCTTATAGATCAACATATACTGGGCAATAGGGTGGTTGGCTATGGAGCCCCGGCAAAAGGGAATACATTTCTAAATTACTGCGGCATAGACAGTTCGCTTATAGAGTATACGGTAGACAGGTCTGACTATAAGGTTGGTAAAAAGCTACCAGGCTCACGTATACCCATATACAATGTAGATAAGATACTAAAGGATATGCCAGACTATATTTTTATCCTTCCGTGGAACATAAAGGAAGAGATAGTTGATTTTCTTGGAAAGGACAAGGCTAAATTTGTTACAGCAATACCAAGATTGGAGATAACATGATTTATAAGAGAACAGATATACTAGGATGTGCTGTACTATCGCACGTAAAGAACGTAGACGAGAGGGGTAGCTTCTCTAGGGTGATGTGTAAGCACCTACTGGAGTCTTCTGGCATAGATTTTTCACCAGTCCAGTCTAGCATAGCGTCCAATAATAAGAAAGGCACTATGAGGGGCCTGCATTTTCAGAATCATCCTAAGGCAGAGGGCAAGATTGTTACATGTTTGGCAGGAACAGCGTTGTATGTAGTCGTTGATATGCGTGGTTACAGCAAAACATTCAAGAATGTAGTACATGTTGAGCTATGCGCTGATGATAACTACACTAAATCTATATATATACCACCATATTGTGCAAGTGGGTACCAAACGCTTGAGGATAACACTACCATGTTGTATTATATGGATGAACTATACGATCCAGACCTCCAAGTAGGCATAAATTGCTTCAGTAAGAGGCTAAATGTAGAATGGTACCCAGGATTAGACGTTATTATGTCAGAAAAGGACAAAAACATGCGAGAATTGATCGTATGAGGACATTAATTGCTAATTTAACCGAAATTATGGTCATTTCAGTGGTAAGGGTGTCAAAATTGGTCCAATTTACCCTAAAAACACGGTATTTTAGTGCTTTTAGTGGATATCTTGCCAAAAACTACCAATATATAGCATAAAATGGCCTAATATGGCCTAAAATAGAGGGTAAATCAAGTAAAAACATAGCAAAATAGGGGTATAAATTGAGTGAAATTATGAATAAAATATTCTTAGCAAAACCAAGTATAACAAGCCTTGAGATAGAATGTGTCAACGATGCTGTGCGTAACTGTTGGGGATCTGGGTACGGTAAGTATATAAACTTATTTCAAGATGAGTTTAAGGGAAGAATTGGATCTTCGTTTAGCATTGCGACTTCTTCTTGTACCGGGGCTCTTCATATGGGGTTAAGTGCTATAGGAATCAACCCTGGGGATGAGGTTATTCTTGCAGATATCAATTGGATAGCAACGGTTGCACCTGTAGTGCATCTTGGGGCTAAGCCTGTCTTTGTGGATATTCTTAGCGATACTTGGTGCATAGATCCTGAAGCTGTCGAGAAGGCTATTACGCCAAAAACGAAAGCAATCATTGCTACGCATATATATGGCAACGTATGCGACATGGGAGCCTTAGTTAAGATCGCCGAAGAAAACAATATCTATCTAATAGAGGACGCCGCAGAATCTCTAGGCTCTACCTATGAAGAATTTTACACTGGTGTTATTGGTGACTTTGGGGTGTTCTCTTTCCATGGCTCAAAGACCATAACAACAGGTGAGGGCGGTATGCTTGTAACCAATACTGAGGAAATCTACGAAAAAGTTCTCACACTTAACAACCATGGTAGAAATAGGGATGAGCTTAAACAATTTTGGCCCGAAAGTATAGGGTATAAATTTAAAACTACTGACTTGCAAGCCGCTGTGGGTTATGCTCAAATGAAAAGGTTGACTGATATTGTAGATAGAAAGAGAAGTATTTTTCATAATTATAGTAGTTTGCTTACGGATCTGGGAGATATGATTTCCATGAATTCACAGCCAGAAAACTGTGTTAATAGTTATTGGATGCCAACAGTTGTTTTTAATGAATCCTTGAAGGTAGATAGAGACTGTTTGTTACGGGTTCTCTCGGAAAAGGGAATAGATAGTAGAGTGTTTTTCTGGCCACTAAGTTCTTTGCCCATGTTCGAATCAGTGGAGGAGAATAAAGTTAGTTACAATATTTATCCTAGAGGTATAAATCTTCCAAGTTATTTCAATATGACACACGAGGATCAGGAGAGGGTAGTAGAAACAATAAAAGAATACATTTTGAAATAAGAAGGAGATAAATTAATATGAATTTTAGCGTTGATTGGAATTCCGGAGTGATCAAAACAGATACTGGTGATGTTAGCATAGACTCTACTGAAGCTTTTGATATTATTTCTGACGCATACCTTAAGGTGGGCTGGCAGAATAAGCATGTATATAGTTTCACATGGATGGGCCGACCCATCATACAGTCGCCAGAAGACATAGTAAGGGTGCAGGAATTGATCTATAAGATTAAGCCCGACTATATTATAGAGACTGGCATAGCGCACGGTGGAAGCCTTGTTTATTATGCAGGCCTACTGAAAGCTATGGGGCATGGAAAAGTTATAGGTATAGATATAGACATAAGAGAACATAATAGGGAAGCAATTGAAAAGCATGAGCTTATAGATCTCATAACAATGTACGAGGGTGACTCTACTGATGAAAAAATATTAGCCAAGATAAAGGAAACCGTGGGAGATGATTCGAAAGTGTTAGTTTTGCTTGATGCATGTCACACCAAAGATCATTCGCTTAGGGAGCTAGACCTTTACTCTAAGTTTGTAAGCGTGGGTTCCTATATAATCTCTTGTGATGGTGGAATTATGGAGCGCGTAGCTGATTTACCAAATGCTATAAAGGCAGAGCCAGACTGGGCTACGAATAATCCCAAAGCAGCAGCCGAAGAGTTCGTGAAATACAATAAAGACTTTGTCCTAGATGAAGTAGAGTTTGAATTTAATGAAGGCAACGTTAAGACATGGAGTTCTTACTGGCAAGGTGGCATCATAAGGAGAGTTAATTAATGAAGATTGGTATATTCATAACCGGATCTATAAGTACGAATAGAACAGATCAATGGGTAACTGGTAGGTGTGAGGCTAGGGCTGGGATAAACGCTGGGTATGGTTTTGCATTGTTGGGTCATGAGGTTGACATAGTAAGTAAGACCTTTGATGACGCTCCGGATACTTTCCCTGGAGTTAGCCTTAGGAAACATTGGAACCATGATGTTACCTACGATATGGTGTGGATGTGGAGGGGGGACAAAGGGGTGCCATTCGACAACTACAAGAGATCGATCTTCATGGTAGAAGGGTCATCCAGGAAGGAAAGCTTGATTGCAATTAAAGATAGTTCGCCCAAGGGCGATCTCTATACTTTGTCTAGAAAGTATTTGCCATTACTGAAAGAAAAATATGGAATTGATCTTAAATATTTCCCAATCCTATTCCCTATACCTTGCTTGCCCGGACTAGAGAGGCAGGACTTCCTGGATTTTAAGTTCGACAAGGACAAAAAGGATGTTAATGTATGGGTATTCTTAGACGCATGGCCTAATTATCACATCAATTGCAATGATGTTATCCTTACGGTTCTGAGAAGATTTAGAGATTTTTACGGATTCAAAATGAATGTCTCAGTGCATAAGGGTACTGGGAATAAGTTTCCAGTAATCGCTCAGACAATAATTACAGAATTCTCAGCAAATGTTCTTGAGAATGCTAATCTATGCTACTTGGATATGCTTAATACCCTAAGTGCGAATGACATATGCATTACTAAGGGTGCAATCTGTTATTGTGGCAACTGTTCTTATGACATAATAAGCCTTGGAAAACTTATGATATACACTACAGAAGGTAAGCTTCCAAATAATATAAATGATATATATCCATTAGACAACTATGTCATTAGGCATGAGGATCCACCTGAGACTAGGAACGAGAAGATTGACAGAATACTAGCCGACCCGGCTGCGTGCTACAATGCCATGAAGAATGAACTTATAACATACAGCTTTCCAGAGTGGAGTAAGGTAGTAACAAAGATACTGGAAGAGAATAGTTAAATGAATATATTACTTTTTGCGAGTGGCAGTTTTAGTGTCAAGATTTTACGGTATATGTTATCCCGAAAAGATAACCCCGTAGCTTTAATACTAGACAAGGGCGATCGTGACAACTGTAATAAGAAGCTTATTAAACTATCCAATATACAAGAGATGGATATAATATACAGCGATGAGCTTACCAAGCCTAAAGCCATGAAGACGTTAAGGTCTTTAGATATAGATGTTGGTTTCCTTTTGTGGTGGCCGCACATAATAGGTAAAGATCTAATAGACATCGCCAAGGCTGGGATAATTAACCTACACCCTAGTTACCTACCATACAACCGAGGTAGGGATCCAAACTTCTGGGCTATACTTAATGAAACTCCATTTGGGGCTACGCTACACTATGTAGATAGTTCCATAGATTCTGGAGACATTATAGCACAGACAGAGATACCAGTTACATGGTTGGATACTGGAAAGACTTTATACGCTAAAGTATTAAGAACATTGCTAAGATTGTTTAAAGAAAACTACCCTAAGATTGTAAGTGGGACATCATGTCATGAGAGACAGAAGTTAAAGAGTGGTAGCTTTCACAATCATGAAGACCTTGAGGCTGCATCATGTATAGATCTTGATGCTAAATACAAGGCAAGAGACTTGCTCAATAAGATTAGAGCGAGAACGTTTTCTCCTCATCCAGCCGCATGGTTTGTGGATGATGGCGAGAAATATGAAGTACGTATAGCTATAACAAAGGAAAACTAAGAAAAAGGAGAACTAAGAGTAATGGAAAACATTAAGTTAACGGAAGCGTCAAAGAAGGAATACCAAGATCTAGTAGCTACAGCACAGAACATTGACTTCGCACTGGGTGGAGCACAATATAAGCTGTATAAGATGAACAAAATGAGAGAGCAAGTCGACTTAGATCTTAAAACATGGTGGGAGAAAGTCTCCGACGAGAACAATATAGATAAGTCTAAGGATTACTTTGTAACGCAAGACGGAGAAGTGTCCGTCGTAGATAAACCTGCAGGAGGTACCCCCAATGTCGGAACCCCGACGAATGAGCCGAATACGGAAGTTAAAAGCGAGGACGAGCCGAAGGTCGAGGACAAAGAAGTCCCGTCTGAGCAAGGCCCAGCAAGCCCAACGGAAGATGTAGACGCAGCAATTGATAACAAAGAAGGCGGAACATCCGCTGACCTAACATAAAGGAGACTAACATGGCAACAGCTAAGAAGGGATCTTGTGGCGGAACGCCACGTGTTGGCAAGAAAGGTGACGCTAAACCAGGTGGAGGCGGAGGAAGAGGACGTGGATCTGGTCGTGCAAGAGGAATTGGCAGAGCAAGGGCTGGTAAGTGATGAAACATAAAGATTGTAAGTTTTTTTAAAATGAAACATGCATCTTAAAAGACTGTCCAGTTCCTGCGAATGGTCTTGCTTGTCAAGTATTTAAACCAAAAGAGGAAGTACGCAATGCCAGCTAAGAGAAAGATAATTACTAATAAGGTAAAGGCTATGCCAAAGAAGCCAGTTATACAGGAACATCATATTACATATGAACCGGAGAGGACAGTGCTCATCTACAAGGGTGAGCACTACATCCTTACTCAGCTTCAGTGGAGAAGGTACATAAGTAAGGGTATGATAGAAGCCCTTAAGCAATTCATTAAGGACTATAAACACCTGGCCTTCCCCCTTAAGAAGCCTAAGAAGAAAGTAGTAAAGAGGAGGAAAAAGAGTGGAGTTAAAAGACCAACTAGGGCAAAAAGAAAACCAAGCAAAAAAAGTAAAGCAAGATAGGTTTCAATGCCCAATATGTGGTAAACGAGTTGCAACATTAGTTAGGGATGCTACAGGAGAAATAACAAACAAATTCATGTGTGAGGAATGTCATGACAAAGAAAGTGAAATACATTAGAGAAGATGATCCGGAGCTTAGCAGCGCTTCTGAGTACACAAACTACCTTATAGATGCCTATAAGCAGACTGGTGACATTGCATATAGAGATGAGATTCTGAGTAGCTTTGATGTTTACTTTAAGAAGTATGTAGCTATACTGCATCATAAATCTGGTGGAGTGAATACAGGGAATAAGGATACTAAGAACTTCCTGAGATTATTCATGAAGGCTGAGGACCGTGCTTATGAGGCTGCTTATTTTGCTTCGGCCGGATCGTATGTCCACATGATAAGAAGAACCCTATCTAAGTTCACTGTTGGTGATATATATCATGAGATTATAGTGCACTTCCTTGAGCTTTTGGAGAGCTATAAGCCCATTACATATAAACGTAACGAACAGCAGCACAGGATATCGTTTCCACATTATATTCAAGTTAACATAAGATACAGACTATGTAGGTGGATAATTAAGAAGAGTAAGGACATAGTTACTGGTAGAGAGTGTCTTGAGTATTGCGATACTCTTTTGAAGCGCGACCATAAAGAAGTTGACCTGCTAGATACATCTCCTTCCATCGATCTTTACGGGTGGGTGTGGGGAGATGATGCAGGCATTCCCTTTGATGGCCTGACTGAAATGGAAAGGTATCTTATTTGGCTCCGCTATGAAGGAGACCCATCTGGAAAGAAGTTATCTAAAAGAGAACTATCAGACATTACTGGTTATCATTGGCAAACTATTACCTATAGACTTGATAAGATCAAACTTAAAATTACTCGCGCCAGAAGAAAAGAAAGTGTGCTGGATCAGCGATTTATTTAAAACAAAAGGATACAACAATATAAGGAGGAATTATGGTAGGGCATATAATACATCCATTTAAGCCACTTAAGGGTGTTACATTTAATGTTCCATTAATCTGGCATTCATTTAGTGGAGGAGGTTACTATGACATAGCTACCTTGGATGGATTTAATATTTCAAAAGACAACGGAACATTTACATCTTGCACTAACACGCAGACAGCAGTATCTGGTGCAGTTGCATCTGGTACTGGTTACTTAACCCTTACGGCTGATGAAATGAATGCAGATTTAATACACGTAGAGATTCTCGACGGAGTTGTTGGTTGGACGTATACTATATACACAACACCATCTGAGCTCTCATCTGTACCAACCATAGAGTCTTCTATATCAGAAAAGATTACTGCGCTATGGCAATACTTCTTTCTCAAGAGAAGCATGTCTTCAAGTACTATGACGATGCACAAGGACGACGAGGTAACTACTCTTTGTTCTTCTACGGTTACTGATGATGGTTCTACAGTTGTTAAGGGAGAGTTCTCGTAAAGTAACTAGAAATATATACACACACAAAAAGGAGTAAGAATGGAAAATGCAAAATTGAATAAAATTAAAGATGAGTTTGAACAAATAGTAGATGTTATTGA
>Ga0075122_10001770_pt1 | contig 14807 bp, 17 predicted proteins | sample AntAceMetag02UKB_FD_69790 | JGI IMG/M metagenome (GOLD analysis project Ga0075122, IMG submission 69790) | Saline lake microbial communities from Ace Lake, Antarctica - Antarctic Ace Lake Metagenome 02UKB | ecosystem: Environmental > Aquatic > Non-marine Saline and Alkaline > Saline | place... | reverse complement strand
CATCTCTATACTTCACCCAATTGGGATGTGTATATGGACGGCGATTACTCGACTGCAAAGGGCGACAATACCCTGCGCGAACGTCTCTTGAAAATTGAAAATATCAAGGCCGTTACAACTCTTGATTATCTGACTGGGTATCAAGCGATTCTTGTTCAGATGACCTCTGATGTTATTCGAATGGTGGTTGGAATGGAAATTTCGACTGTCCAGTGGGACACCGACGGCGGCTTCAAGCAGAACTTCAAGGTTTTAGGAATTATCGTTCCTCAGCTTCGCGCTGACTTCAATTCCAATACCGGAATCGTTCACGGCACGGCTACCTAATAGCAAGGTCGAAAGCAAACAATATTGAAAACACATGAGGCGGGCGGTTGACCCTTCCGCCCGCCTCATTTCGATAAGGGTCACGAGGAAAGGCAAAACAATGAAGAGGAAATTTGAGGTTTTAACAGGCGGCAGTTATGAAGACGAGCATAAACGGAAGTTTAAAAAAGGCTCGGTTGTAGAAACGACGAAAGACCTGGTTGGTTTATTCCCGAATGCGTTTAAGGAAGTTTTAACGTATCCGGCGGTGACGGCATCTGCTCCAGTCGAAGAAGACGAAGCGCCGAAAGACAAAGAAGCGCCGACACCCCCAGACGATCCGGGCGAAACAGATCCGCCGGTTGAAACTGACAAGGGCGTGGAAAAGACAGAGGATTTTCCAAAAGCGAAAGAACAGGGATTTAAAGTGTTCAGCCGGGGCCGCAATCAATACTTTGTTGTTGATGAGGATGGCGACGTGAACAAAGAGCCACTAGGCAAAAAAGACGTAATACCATTTATTGATAAGGAGGACTAAAAATGAACGATGGCCGGTGGTGGAATCCTGATCCAATCTGGAATGGCAAGGATGTCTTCATAATTGGCGGCGGTCCTTCTCTAAAAGGCTTTGATTTCTCTTTATTAAAAGACAAGAGGACAATTGGCTGCAATACGGCGTTCACCCTTGGCCCTGATATTTGCGATGTTTGTGTTTTTGTTGATACGGGATGGTTCGAATTTTGGCATGATGATTTAGCCAAATTTCCAAACACGATTGTTACCAATCACAACAAGCCGAGTTTTAAAAAGGTCAGCTGGTTAAAGGTTATGGCCCGTGAGCAATCCGGACTTCATAAGCACGCCCTCGGATACGGCGGCAACTGCGGATGTGTAGCGATTAACCTTGCTCTGATATTAGGCGCAAAGCGCGTTTTGCTATTAGGCGTTGATTGCAACGTAGGGTTTAACGGAGAACCAAACTGGCACCCGCATTTAATTACAAAGTCAACTGGCCCGACTTACTACGACGAAGTCTATGGACGATTCAAAGACGGGTACCAAAAAATAGCACACGACTTGCCGAATGTGTTTCCTGGAAGTGAGATCATAAACCTTAATCCGGATTCAGAATTAGAGGCATTCAAAAAGGCACCAATAGGAGAATTTTTACCATCAACAATTTTAGAGAAAGTGTCAGCATGAGTAGGGAAAACATAAGATTTTATTCATCCATTATAGCCACGGGTTTAATGATTATATTGGCTCCGTTGTATGCGTGGTCTTTAACTAGAACAGTTGACCACGGCGAAAGAATCACGGCGATTGAGGCCGTTTCTGGAATGCCGGACAAGGCACCGCAATGGCTCATTGATGAATTCAAAGAAGTTAAAAAACAACTTAATTCTGTTCAAGTAGAAATAGCGAAAATAAATACACGCGCTGAATCTAACGACGAGAATAAAAACTAATGGCACGAACAACATCAGCGGCGGTCGGGTTAATTATAGAGGTTGATTCAACTATTTCGGTCACTCCATTTATCGAGGTGGCAAACGCACTCGTAACGGAACTGGCGGCGGCTGTATCGACCACGTATAGCGCCGCAAGGCTTGAACTGATTGAACGCTGGCTATCTGCCCACTTTTACACTGAAAGAGATCCTAGGGCCGTTGACGAAAAGGCCGGGTCCGTTGCAGTTACGAATCAGAGCCGGGTCGATCTTGGATTTGATAATTCGCACTACGGGCAAATGGCAATGAGGCTCGACACACAAGGATGGCTCGCAGAACTCAACGAAGCGACAAAGCGAGGAAGCCAACGGACGGCGGGAATCACATATTTAGGAACGCTTACGACAGATCAGGAAACCGCACTTGAGGAGGATGATTAATGAGCCTGATAACGCGAATGATGAAACAAGCGGGGGTTTGGTGGAAACAGAAAGACACCAATGACGACGGCTCGCCTGTATTTGAAAGCCCTATTCAAATTGAATGTCGGTGGGAAGATATTCATGAGGAGTTTATTGACGCAAAAGGAGACAAGAAAATGTCCGATTCGGTTGTTTACGTCGATCGTGATATGACGGTTGGCGACGTTTTACTATTAGGAACACTGACATGGCAACACAGACGATCCAATCCGCTTGAGCTTGCCGGGGCATACGAAGTTAAGAACTGGGAAAAATTACCAAACTTGCGAAACACAGAATATTTAAGAACAGCGATTTTATAATGGCATTAATAACCAAAGTTACGGGAGTGAAAAGCGTATTGAGAAACCTTAGAGCGGTTGATCTGGCTTCGCGTTCCCGTGTCGGAATTGGTTTGAAGAAAGCCGGATTGCACATTCAACGAAAGGCACAGCAATTAACGCCTGTTAAAGAGGGACTTCTCCGCAACTCGGCATTTACCCGCGCTTTTGGATCTGGCGACAAGACGCAAGTGTATGTCGGATTCACTAAAAAATATGCTGTATTTGTGCATGAAGTTCCAGCGCGGCACAAGGGCAAAACAAGAGATAAGTTTCTTGAAATTCCGTTGAAGGAAGAGCAAGGCGAAGTTCTAAACATAATTGGCCAGGAGGTTTCAATAAGATGAGTTTAGATCCCAGCAAAATTGCCCGCCAGATTCTAATTGACGATAGCATTGTTACCCTTCGATCAAGTGACGAGGATTGGCCGTGCTTTACTACGCGCGTCCCAAATAGGGATAACGTCCCCAATGATACACTAGCGATCATCAATACAACCGGAATCAAGCAAGGTCGATTAATGGGCAGCACTACCTTGATGAAAAGAGGATTTCAGGTGCTTCTTTATTCGAGTGAGTATGATGACGGTTGGGATAAAATGACAGAGATCCAGGAGTCATATGATACAATTAACCGAACGACCGTAACATTTGATTCAGTTGATTATCTCGTGCAGGTTGTTGTCAGGTTTTCGGATATTATTCCAGTCGGACAAGAAGAGGACGGAAAGCGCCGTGAAATATTCTCACAAAACTTTTTAATGGAGGTGCAAACAGCATGAACACCGCACCCTTAATCGCTAAGAATAAAGTTTTTAAGCTAACTGGCTTTCAGGTCGGGCAAGTTCTAATCCGTGACGGTTGGAACAGAAACGCCTTTGAGGGTATATCCAATCGCTGGTTTACTGCGGATCGTGATTACGTGCTGCCTAGTGATACATTTGTTCAAAGAAAATTCTGGTTATGGTGGGCGCGAAATTTAGCACACAGGCTCGGAATAGCATTCAAGGAAATATATAAGCTTCATGTATCGGATTGTGATAATTTCGCAGAAGACTTTCATTCAAACATACAACTTACATCGAGGGTCGGCGGATTTGTAAGTGCGGTTGCTTCATGGTGGTTCTGGTATCCATCCAAAGTCGGCAAACATGCAATAGACGGATATTGCACGGTCCGCGATTCCAAACAAATATCAGTAAAAGAATTTAATGACAACTGGTTAGACATAACCATTGCAAGATACATCGAACCCCAAAACGGGAAACTATTATGCTTAAAACAATCAGAAAAACGGCTGGACTTGGGCGTTTTATAATCTCGACAATTATAATCATCACATTGATTGCAATACCATTTGTTATGATGGGATGTGTATCGACGGACGATGGTATTCCCGCACTTCAACCGGCGGTGATAATACTGGCTGACATTGACTTTGGAGCACTCCTTACAAATGAAGCTTTCTGGGTTGGCCTTGTCGCGTTTGTATCGGCATTGATTAAAATATGGCACAGTGAAAACAAGTCATCTAAACGAGACAAAATAATTGAAACGCTGGTTGTAACGAATCAGGCATTGATGAAACACCCGCAATACTCAGCCGCCGAAGATACGGTTAAACAATTCTTGTTTGAGGCACAGCAAGAAATGGGGAACCACCCAGAGGTTCATAAGTTCATAAAGAGATTTCAGAACACAGAAAAGGCGGGCGAGGTTGTCACGAAGATGACCAAACCGCCATATGGAATAAACAACATATAATTTAACTAAGATAGACAAAAACTACCATAGAAAGGAAATAAAAAAATGTCAGTATTACAAGACGGATTTAGCACTACAATAGCACTTGGGGAAGCACCATCGGGCGGAGTGACCTTTTACGAAATTGGGGTTACGACTCCACCGCTTGAGGGCGGCGGCGCTGTTGAACAAACAACAATGAGAAACACCGCATACCGGACGCGAGCGCCTAAAACGCTAAAGGATCTTGGGCCTATGACGCTAACTGTGGCTTATGACCCGGTGACGTATGATGACGTTCAAGATATGCTCAATGTGGTCCAACAGATTACCGTTACCGAACCGGATGCTTCAACATTTGTTTTCTGGGGATGGATCGACGCATTCACTCCGGGCGAAAATGCAGAAGGCGAGCGGCCTACTGCTGAATTGACGATCATTCCGGGTAACTTGAATGGGTCTGATGTTGAAACGGCTCCTGTTTATTCTGCTTAATCAATAAATCTTCATAACAAAAAAATAAAGGAAAGCAAACATGAAGAAATTCACACTAGAATTAAAGAGCGAAGAAGTTGAAATCGGCGATGAAGTTTACGTCATTAAAGAGCTGAACGGAAGGCAGCGAGACTTTCACGCAAATACATTGGGAAAGAGAGCTATATTAAACGATAAAGGCAAAATTATTGGGATGAAAGAGTATGGAGGCGAGTCAGCAAACCTGCTTTCGCTTACTATGACCAAAGAGGACAAGCCCGTTTTGTTAGCCACTATCCAGAAATGGCCCTCTCAGGTGATTGCGGATCTCGCTGTAATAGCAAAGAAGCTTTCGGGCCTCGAAGACGAGCCAGAAGAAGAAGTAAAAAACGACTGAAGGGGGAGAGGTTAAGCTGGTTTCAACTTGCCTCATTCCTCCGTATGTCTTTGCAGAGATGCCAGATAGAAACAACTAGCTCTGAGTTTGTTGATTGGTGCTATTATTTACAATACATAGAGCCAAACCAGCACGGGAAGCTTGAACATGGATTAGCAAAGATAGCAGCAGAGGTTCATAGAACGCGGGTTAAGAAACCGAACAAAGTAACAGAGGAAGAAAAGCTTATAAAATTCAAAATACCAGAAACAAAAACTAATCAAATGTCATATGAGGACAGGCTTGCACGATCAAAAGCCTTTTGGTCCGCTGGCATAGGAATTAATATAAAATAATGCCAGGTGTATTTTCAGTTGGAACAATTGTAGCAAATCTTCACGCGAATACGACCAGCTATATTCGCGGGATGAACCGCGTTGACCTTACAACAAAGGCCACGATGGCCCGCGTATCGAGGACCGTTGTTAGCTCGATGAAGGTTGTCTCTGTTGCGATGGCCGCAGTTGGCGTTGCTGCCATTAAGGTAGCCTCCGACTTTGAAACATCGTTTACCGGAGTGCGTAAAACCGTTGATGCAACCGAGGGAGAATTTGCACGATTAGAGGCTTCATTCAGGCAGTTATCAAAAGAGATTCCGGCGTCTATTAATGAGATCAATAGAGTTGGGGAAGCCGCCGGGCAACTTGGCATCAAGAAAGAAAATATTGTCGCTTTCACAAAGACAATGCTCGATTTGGGCGTTGCAACTAACCTTTCAGCCGATGAGGCCGCGACGGCGCTTGCTCGATTTGCGAACATTACAGGAATGGCACAGACTGACTTTGACAGGCTAGGATCAACTATTGTCGAACTTGGAAACAACTTCGCAACGACAGAGGCCGAAATTGTTACAATGTCACTTCGGTTGGCCGGTGCCGGTGCTCAAATAGGATTAGCAGAGGCAGACATTTTGGGACTTGCTGCGGCATTAAGTTCCGTTGGTGTGATGGCTGAGTTAGGCGGGTCTGCCGTTTCTCGCATTATGCTTGAAATGAATACAGCGGTTATCTCCGGTAGTGATGAATTAAAAACATTTGCAAAGACCGCTGGTGTATCCGTTGACGAATTCAAAAAGCTGTTTAAAGAAGACGCGGCAGACGCCATTCTAACTTTTGTTGAGGGCATGGCCGAAGTAAAGGCGGCGGGCGGAGACATGACCGCTGTTCTAAAAGACCTTGGATTGACAGGCATAAGAATAACTGACGTAACCGGAAGGCTCACAGGAGCAAATAAGCTGCTCAGGCGGGCGCTTAACTCGGCGCGTAGAGAGTGGGTTGCAAATGATGCACTGACAAAAGAGGTTGAAAAGAAATACAAAACATTTGCTGCTCAGTTGACCATTGTTTGGAATATCGTAAAAGACTATGCACTGACTATTGGCAATGAAATATTGCCACTGTTAAAAGACTGGCTTATGGCAACCCGCGAACTTGATAAGGAACACCAAGATTTTGCCGAAACGCTAAAAATAACTGGTCAATTATTTGCAGCAATGTTTATAACCATATCAAAGGCTGTTCGTGGGTGGGCGCTTGGGATGGCAACTCTTTTTAAAGGAGTGCAGCTTATGCTTTTTTCTGTAGTGACAGAAATAATCAAAGGATGGAGTCTCATTGGGAAAGGCATTCAAGTTGCAATGAACTTTGGTTCAAAGGTTATACTTACCGCATTTAATGGATGGAAGATAATCGTGAAAACATTCGAACTCGTATTCTTAGCAGTTGAAACGGCCATTGTTGGAATGTTTAAGGGTATGTCAGAAGGGATTCAAGAGGCAATTGATTTTGCTATTGAGAAAATCAATGTGCTAATAGAGGCCTATAATAAACTGCCTGATAAACTTAAACTTTTCGGAGAAATAGAAGCGCTTGCGAACGTTGATGTTGTTTTTAAGGATACATTAGATTCGCTTAGGGAGCAAACCGGCAAAGCAAACAAAGAGTTAGTTGGCTTATTGAGCGGCGAAACACTTAATAAGGATATTAAAGATTTTGCGCTGAAACTAGATTTGCCGTTTGATGATTTCGTTGACACGTTAGAAAAGACCCGCGCCAAGATAAATGAGGAACTCGGAGCGCTTGAGGCCCGTCTTGCGGCAGTTGATATGTTTAGTTTAGGTGGCGAAACAGCAAAAGAAGCACTAGAAAAAGCCGGAAATGACTTTACCGCATTTTTGGCAAAATTTGACAACGCGACTGAAGAGCTTAATAGAAAAAGAAATGAAAACATCGCAAAGGCCAACGCAGACTTTGCGGAAATAAACAAACAAACACTAAAAGATAACGCGGCGCTTAGACAGGAAAATATTGACGATTCAATGTCTGCCTTTCAGCAATTATTTGGAGCAAGCAAAGCCTTTGCGATAGCCGACTCGATTATATCAATTCAGCAGGCCATAGCGAAAGCGTCGGCTTCCGGTCCGTTCCCGTGGAACTTGGGAGCAATGGCAACCGTGGCAGCAGCAACCGCAAGTATTATATCTACGATTAAGGGAACCAATCCGAGCTTTTTAGGTGGCGGAGACACACCCAGCGGGCCGAGGACGGGCGGCGTTGACGGCAAGGGCGGATTCCCCGCAATACTGCACCCGAACGAACGAGTGACAGATTTAGTTTCTGCCGGGACGGGTAACGGCAGCGGCGATATAATTTTTAACTACACGAACAATTTCCAAGCTGGATCAGACGGCAATTCAATTATGCAGGCGCTTCCTGCATTAAAGCGAATGATTAAACAGGGATCGTTAGAAACGATAAAAGACGCAAGGCGTCGAGGGGTTAGAATATAATGTCACATTTAACAATACCAACAGATCCAGGTTATTTTGAGATTTCTGTTTTCCCGCGCAGGATTGTAGGAAAGTCAGAATCACCAGCAAGTTTTGTCACACATTTTCAGGAGTTTTCGGGACAGCGCTTTGAGTGGAGTGTGACCCTTCCGGCACTGAAAAGAGCAGACGCACAGGAATGGACCGCGTTTTTCGATCAGGCCAATCTTTTATCAAACACTTTCAATTTAGGGCCAGAACCAGAAACATCACCACTCGGAACGGGCGGAAGCGGGGGTAATCAAAGGGTCTCTAACGCAAGCGGTGCAACCCTTACCGGCAGCAGCGTTTCGACGATAGACTGGGGGGCAAATCTTGAAAAGGTTATGAAGAAGGGCGATTTCTTTCAAATTCATTCTGGGGCTTCGGCTGAAATAAAGCGGATGGCCGCTGACGCAACTACTGACGGATCTGGCGATGTTTTATTGACGTTCTTTCCAAAACTCAGGACCGCCGCCGTTGCGTTTGAGACAATAACAATAACAAGCCCCGTTGGAGCATTCAGGCTCGCGCAACAGGTCCAATACAATGTAAATACAGACCGTCTATGGGAATTCCCGTTTGCGATTGTGGAGGCTTTCTAATGAGGGACTTTGACGCAGCCACAGAAGCCGAAATCGTCGCAACACTAATCAGGCCACGAACATTTGTATATCTCGACCTAGATTCAGGGCCGCTTCGATGGTGGGACGGCAATGGGAATAAGACAGACGACGGCGATGTTTTTGCCGGTGGCGGGCAATTTCTAGGAATTGGCACAATAACCGAAACAACCTCATTAGTAGCTGGTGGGGCGACAATTGCCGTATCTGGAAATCTTGCCTCTATGGTCTCGGTTGCGCTTACAGAAGACTATCAAGGGCGACCCGTTACGATATGGGATGCCCTCGTTGACGAAAACGAAGATATTATCGGTGAGAAATTTATTATTTACGGCGGCGAAATTGAAACGATGGAATGGGCCGACAATGTTCAAGGTCCGACAATAGCAATACAGTGTGAAAGTGATCTAAGAACACTGATGAAGTCAAACGAGCGACGGTGGACAGACGAAGAGCAGCAGCGACTTTTTGCGGGAGATACTTTTTTCAGATATGTAACGACGTTGATTGATAAAGAAATTTCATGGGGTCGCAAGGACCGGCAAGAGGTTTCAGCCGAGAACCCGTCAACCGACGACCCAACAGACGAAGAACCAGCACTTGATGAATCTTGGGATTTCTTGCCATAATGAGAGATATACTTCCAGCATTTTTAGACATGGTCAAGGGGACTCCGTTTCGGTGGGGCAAAACTGATTGCGGTCAACTGCCGTTAAAATGGGTGCTTGCCCGAATGGGCGTTGATCTGTCCTACATGCTTCCAGAATATGACTCTGATGACGGCATGAAAAGACTCATTGAAGAGTTAGGAGACGCCGAAGCGATTGCTGATATGGTTGCCACAGATTACAACATCCAAGAAATCAAACCGAGCTACGCGCAAAAAGGCGACGTTGTTTTATACGATATTCCAGAGGGCAATATTTTAGGGATATGTTCGGGTAAAAAGAGTTGGGTCATGGCCGCGCAAGGCCCGGTTTGTTTGAGAACTTTAAACGCTCGCCGGGCATGGAGAATTAAATAATATGCCCCAAGCAATACCTGCATTATTTTCAGCTGTTATCGGCGCCGCCGGAACGGCTATCTGGGCAGTTGGGTCGTCGGCCATATTGACGACCGCCGTTGTTGCAGGGACGGCATGGGCAGCGTCAGCGGCGATGCGGGCAAATACAAAAGGCCCGAGCGCTTCGGCGTCTGTTGAACAAAAGGCCAATGGTCGATTAGTTCAATCGAGGGTTGCGGCGGCTCCTAGAAGGGCTGGATATGGCCGCGTTAGATGTTCCGGACCGCTTACATATATCGGCAGCGAGGGAGCGACAAACAGATCCCTATATTTCATATTTCCAATTTTTGACCATCACATAAAATCTGTTGACCAGATTGAATTTGACGGCGAGCGACTGCCAATTGTCGAATTGTCTCCAGATAATAATGGAATACCTATTTACAATGTTGCGTCTGGTCGCTATCAAAACAAGGCGCTGATAAAAATTCATCTTGGCGACAAAGACCAATTAGCAGACGATAATTTTGAATCCAATCTTACCGATTGGGACACGTCAGACCGGGGGCGAAGCATTGCGTATTTGGCATTAATTCTACCGTGGGATGAAAAGGTTTTTGACCATCGCCCACATGTCACCGTTGTTGCACAAACCAAAGACGAGATCCGAGAGCCGCGATCAAAGCAAACATTTACAAGCTCAGACGTTGATTCAGCGGGAACAACAATTTCTATTACCGGGCACGGCCTTGAGGATGGTGACAAGTTTAAATTTGGAACTGAATCTGACGGGGATCTCGGAACGGTTGCAAATGACTATGATGTGTTTTTCGTTTATAATAAAGGCACAAATGATTTCCAGGTTATTGCGTCTGAAACAACGTCACCGGCTCCAACGCCATTAGATTTTTCGAGCATTGGAACGGGCACACATGCAGTCTATGACTTGATCTATACTGAAAATAATGCGCTTTGCGCGGGGGACTTTTGGGAATCAAGAAATCACGGATTTGGGGCAAGCTATTCAACGCGAACCGATGAGGACGATTTGATCGCGTCGGCAAACACTTGCGAAACAGACGAGGACATTAAAGAGGCAAGCGAAACATTCACGGCAGACCACACAGCAGAAGAAATAACGCTTGCTGATGAGATTCCTTGGCTTATTCCGGGCAATATGGTTCAAGTCGAAGCTGACTCAGGGGGGGCTTTGCCGACTGGATTATCAGACTCAACAGATTACTATTGGATCGACACGCCACTTGAGAGCGCCGGCGTTGGCCAACTCGCTACGTCTTATCAAAACGCAATGGACGGTGTTGCGGTTGCATTTACAAGCAATGGATCTGGAACACTTACACTGACCCGCAAGGCAGAAATCAAATACGGCGTTGGTGGCACGTTTGACATGGACGAGGGCAACGGCGATGTTATGCGGCAAATCCTCGCAGGGATGGCCGGGGCCGCGCCTTATTATGGCGGCAAGCTCCATATATTTGCAGGCGAATATACCGCACCGACAATTGAACTTGATGACGATGATTTAGTTCAAATGGTTCGCTCAAGTCGAAAGCCACCGGCAGATGCCAGATTTAACGCGGCAAAGGGCGTTTTTATAAACCCGGAGGGGGACTGGCAACCGGATGACCTGACCGCAGCTACAAATGCAACCTATTTATCAGAGGACGGCGGGCGCGAGGTTTTCAAGGATATTGAATTTTTGTTCACTACTTCAGCGGCGCGGGGCCAACGGCTTCTTAAAGTTGCACTTGAAAGACACCGGCAAGGAATACAAGTCAGGGGAACATGGAAATACAGCGCATATCGACTTACTCCGTTTTCAACAGTTGGCTTAACAAATTCTCGCGCAGGATGGAACAATAAGGCATTTGAGGTAGTTTCTATGTCCCGCACTATTATCGAGTCACCAGATGGCCCCTATCGTGCCATTTCGATGATCTTGCAAGAAACCGCGTCCACTGTTTACGATTGGAACAGCGGAGAGGAAACAACGGTTGACCCGTCACCCGACTCAAACTTACCATCAGCTTTTGAGGTTACGAAACCGGCGAACGTTACAATCTCAAGTGCGGAGCCTGCACTATTTTTCAAGGCAGACGGAACGGCCGTAACCCGCATGAAAATTGTATGGGATGCGATCACAGACAACTTTGTTCTAAATGGCGGAAAAATAGAATTTCAATATCGTGATACATCGTCTGGCGGGATCTGGTTAGACGTTCCGCCGGTTTTGGGGGATCAGATTGAAACCTATGTATGGGAAGTCAAGGAGGGCGAAGAATATGAAGTTCAAGCGCGTGCCGTTAATCAAAGTGGGGTGCCGTCTGATTGGGGAACGTCAAACCAGCATACTATTGTTGGGGATACTGTTGCGCCCGCCGTCCCAACTTCGATAACGGCAGAAATGAGAGATGGTGCGAGTGTTTTTTGGGGCTGGGTGAACGCAACGGCATTAGACTTTGCTAGAACGATTATACAGGTTTCTTATGATGATACATATACCGACCCAGAGAGCAAAATAATTTATAGTGACAGGGGAACAAGCTTTCTGTTCAAGACATATGCAGAGGCAGGAGTCTATTATAGGCTTGCGTCTGTTGACTTGTCCGGCAATCAAAGTGCATGGACGGCCTCAACTTTTGTTTGGTCTGGGCCGAGTGCGTTTACTCTAAAGAATCCAGACTTTAATTCAGATGAAAGTTGGTATTGGCGGCAGGCAGTTTATGCAACTGAATACATTCCGTTTCCGAGCATAGCCAATGGCATTTTAACACTCGACGCTGATACATATTTTGCAACTTGGGCAAATGCTTTCAGAATGTATAAAAACTCAAAATATAAACTTACTGTTCGTGCTAAAAAGGTTGGCGCAGGCGGAACGTCAATTCTGGGAGGAGTTTTATGGATTAAAAAAGGAGACGACAGAACGCTCGACATAAAGGCCGGCTTTGATGCCTTGCGATCTGAAGGACTGGTGCAAGGCGTTGATTATGCGGTTGACCAATCTATATTTACATCTGATTCATTTACGGAAACCAATTTTACAAAAATAGAATCTATTTTTACAACGAACGGAGGAAGTGGAGATCCCGGATACGGCGAACCAGAATTCTTTTGGGGAATGATAATTTTGAGCTATGCCGGAACCTCTGGGAATTCACTCGAAATAGACTTTGCGAAATGCGAGAAGATTGAAGAGGCAACGTGGTATGACGAACCAAACGACCCTGTTAAAATTGAAATTAAAAGAGCATATGACGCATATCACTTGAATACTGTTTCTCTGAAAGTTAAGCAGAACGTTCTAGGAACATGGACAGACAGGGGAAAACTTGTTCCGTCTGATGCGGCTTCTGACGTTTATAAAACGCGTTTTAATTGTTTGAACGCGACACGGGTTGCGACAGTTGATATTTCTTCATTTGGTTTTGCGGCAGCGCCAGACAACGTAGAGTCATCAATGGAAAACACGTCTGGAGATTCTGGTAGATTTGTTGGATTTGCGCAGCTTTATTCTTCGACAAAAGATGAGCTTGTTTTCGATTTATCATTTCTAACAAACTCGACTGATTACTGGCTCAATATAACAATGGCTTTCGACTAATGAAAAACTTATATCTATACCTTTTATTGATTCCTTGTATTCTATTTGGGCAAACTGTTCCGGTATATAATCCCGCCTATGAGGATTGGGACGCAAACCAAAAAGACATTGTTGATTTAGTCGGATTAAATTTCTATAATGGACAAGAGGTGACATGGAACGCCGATTTCTTTACAGCTAATATACCGACTGGACTAGGCCCAATTCTTCAGGTTGGCCAAGAAATGTATGTTTATGTTTATAATGACACAGGGGCGCAATTAGACGACGGCAAGGCAGTTTATTACACGGGAGGCACTACGGCTGGAATTCCAGAGGTTGCCTATGCAAAGGCCGACACACTAAGCATGATTAGCGGAGCTATTGCAATCACCACAATGGACATCGCGATTGATTCATATGGATTTATTGTTACCCAAGGACGGGCAGGGACTGATACCACTGGATTGGTCGATGGTAAATTATATGTGTCAGCGACAACGGCAGGCGATTTAACAAACACCCGGCCAGAGTTTCCAAATTATAAAATTTTAATGGGCGTTGTAAACGTCGCCGGGTCTGTTGACGGGTCTATTTCAGTTAATCAATTAACGAGCTTAGATGATACATTTTCAAACTTTTGGAATGGTGTATTTAGGGAAACATTTGATTTCAGAGTTACGAGTGACGGGGCGGCAATCACCGGAAGCCTTTTACCCGCCAACGGACATGACGACATGACAATGATGCTTTCGGACGGGTTTACGATGTTTGACACAAGCCCGGCGGCTACAATTGCATTAACGGCCGGAACAGATCCTATCCCGCAAACAAATTATGTCTATATTCCAAAGTCATCAAAAGTGTTGACGGTAAGCACTGGAGACTGGCCGACGACCGTTGAACATATCAGGGTTGCACAATTGTTTTTACAAACCGAAGCAACAACACAAAAAAACGGCGCATTAATAAATCGAAACTGGAACGATCCTATTGAAGACACGACTACTTTTCAGGGGCATTTATCTCACATAGGAGCGAAGTTAAGGCAGTTTGAAGCCCAATGGGATACGGGAACCGAGGGATCTGTTGTAATAGACGCAGGGGCCGTTTGTGTTAAGGTAACGGCTGGATCGGTTTTTCAGATGCACCCGCAAGCGTTCCCGGCACAGGACATGACGCAATATGATATTGATGCCGTCAGCCAAGGAAGTAAAACATTTACAATATCAGGCGACGGGGATCTTTCGACAACGTTCACTGATGGAAAATTAATTTTCGTTCACGACTCAACCGGAAACGACGGTATATATACAATTGATTCTACCGTCTGGAGTGATCCTGATTTTATAATTACGGTTGAAGAAGCAATACCGAGTGCGGTTGCAGATGGAACAATTGGGGATGATATAAATGTTATAAACGATTTTGCAACGGCATACTTAGAGGTAACTGATCTGTCAGACATAACGACTGACGCTTCAGGCGACCCGTTGAATAACACGAGCTTTAGCGTTGTCGTTTGGGGCGTTGCGAATAAAGCAGGGGAGCCGTCCCAAT
>Ga0075122_10001769_pt1 | contig 14810 bp, 14 predicted proteins | sample AntAceMetag02UKB_FD_69790 | JGI IMG/M metagenome (GOLD analysis project Ga0075122, IMG submission 69790) | Saline lake microbial communities from Ace Lake, Antarctica - Antarctic Ace Lake Metagenome 02UKB | ecosystem: Environmental > Aquatic > Non-marine Saline and Alkaline > Saline | place... | reverse complement strand
CAAAAGTTTTTAACCCTGATTTTAAGAAAACTTTAATTATCGGGGGCGCCGGATATTCGTACCCGAAAAGTTTTTTACTTAAATACCCGGAAGCAACGATTGACGTGGTTGAAATTGATCCAAAGGTTACCGAGCTAGCAAAAATTTATTTTAGGTTAAAGGAAGATCCGAGATTAACTATTTATCATGAAGACGGCCGGGTATTTTTAAATAAAACGGCCGAAAAATATGATGTAATTTTTGGCGACGCTTTTAGCTCGCGTCATTCCCTGCCATATCAATTAACAACCCAAGAGGCTGTGCAAAAAAAATATAATATATTAAATAATGACGGAGTTGTTATTTTAAATATTATCTCATCAATAGAAGGGGATAAGGGCCAGTTTCTAAGGGCCGAGTACGCTACCTATAAAAGTATTTTCCCCCAGGTTTTTTTATTTCCGGTAAGAGAGCCGGATAACGGAGCCAAAGTGCAGAATATTATTTTAGTAGCTTTAAAGTCTGAAGCCACGTCGGCCTTTAGCAGCGCTGATTTAAAATTAGACGGATATCTAGGACATTTATGGCAAAAGGAAGTTGATACGGATAGGCCAATTTTGACTGATGATTATGCGCCAGTGGATTATTATGTAAGTAAGACACTTTAAAAATAAAAAATAAAAAGGGGTTAGCGTTTTAGCTAACCCTTTTTGTTGAGAAATTTTTTTCTCAAATATCCTTTTTCGGTTGAAGTGATTTTTTCCAATCATCCATTTCCATTATTGAGGATTTTTGAAAAGACGCTATTACTATATTTTCCGCCTCCCAACCTAGCCCATGTTTATCTGATAATAGATTTTTAATATGAGGCATTGCAACTGTAGACCGAAAATATTCACAACTAGGATCGTTCAAAAATATATTTCCGTTGAGAAATTTTCCATTCAGTTCGTACGTGTAGTAAATAAACCAATAGCTTCCCATATTATTTTTCCCTTTTCTTTTTATCCTTCGTCTTCTCCAATACTAGGATCTTCATACTTTTTTCTTTTAAAGTAAAAACAGACAGCAGCTACAACAATAGTAGTTATGAGATAAGGTAAAACTTTGTTAGGCCAAGAAATATGGCATGCCATGTCTATTAAAAAAGCTATTATATAGGAAACAAAAACTAGGAACCAAAACATAATGGGTACGATCATATCAGGTGTAAAACTGAATTCTTTTTTGTTAATAATCACTTATCCCTCCGATAATATTATTTTTTTATTGTGGTTCTTAAAGTGCAAGCCGTTTTTGTAAAACCGCCAACAATTAAACCAGCTGGCTGTAAAGAAAGAGGCGGGAATAATAAATTCCGAATAGCGAAGGTAGGAATAGTGTTGGCCAAGATTTAGTTGGCGTAAGGATATATACAGGAGATATGATATAAACGGGATTACTATAAACACAGCGAAAAGAAAAATAAGGAAAGTTATGATAAATTTTAAAATATCATTTTCCTCCTTGTCATTGGAGTACAACGGTGTTGAACTAATTTTTGTGTTAGGCCTCATTTTTTACCCCCCCCCTTGTTAATACCTATTTATTTTTTCTATAATATTATTTTTTTGCAAAAGAACTAATTAATCTATATTATATAATTTTTTGGTTTTTGTCAATAAAAAAAGGCCGATCTTTAAAACCGACCTATTTATTTTAGGATTATCTCCCGTTATTTTTATTAAGGAAACATCCATTGAAAACAATCTACTCCGATTGATGAAGGAACAAAACGTTTTAAAAGAGTAGGCAGCCATTCTTTTTCAAACAAGAAGAACAGACAAACAACAGCGAATAAGGCAATTAGTAAAAAAATCTTTTTAGTGGCTATAAAGATAGATTGCAGTTCTTTTTCGCAAAAACACCAACAGCCGAGACAGCAGGTAATAAGAAAAAGAGCAGGAACAATAAATTCAAGCCAGTAAGAGGGTGATAACTGCTGAAAAAATATATACAAGCTGATCGTTATAACTATTATTACCATGGCTATAACACAAAAAATACAGAAACCAACCTGGGCAATAGTAGCAATATCAAATTGTTCATCAGTATCCCAAAATCCTATCTGCCGGTCTGTTATTATAGTTGCCATTTTCCTAACCTCCTTTTTTATTTTTAAGGTTCGTTTTATTTCTTTGATGGTTTATTTTATCAAAGTAAAATATGAATGTCAATTATTTTAGTGACTAAGGAAATTATAAACTTTTTTTGTTTTATTAATCATTTTGTCTAAATTAAATTCTTCCTGGGCTTTTATGCGGGTTTTAGCACTTAGGTCCTGAGCTAAATCCGAGGCCGTGATTATTTCTTCTATTTTATTAGCTAACTCCGAGCTATCTTGAGGTTTTATTAAAAAGCCGGTTTCGTTATCTTCTATTAATTCCGGGTTGCCACCGACTCGGGTGGCGATAGTCGGTAAGCCGTTTAGCATAGTTTCAATTATAGTATAAGAGAGACCTTCCTTAACCGAGGAGCAGACGTAAATATCAAAGGCGGATAAAAGTTCAGCGGCTTGTTGGATTCGTCCGGCTAGAATGACTTGATTTCCTAGATTATAATCGGTGATTAATTTTTCTAGGTTCTGCCGTTCCGGGCCTTCGCCGATGATAATTGTTTTGGCGTCAATGCCTGAATCTATTAATTGCTTCATAGCTTCAACTAAATATTTAAAGCCTTTAGTTTTATAAAGATTGCCAATACTGCCGATTATAAATTCATTATTATCTAAATTTAATTTTTCCCGGGCTTCTTGGCGAGGAAAGAAGTCTATGGGCGCGATACCGTTATGGATAGTAATTAGTTTTTCTTTGGGAGCGATTTTATTAGCTAGCGCTGTTTGATAATCGAAATTGGAAACGCAGATTATTTTATTTTTAAATAAGGAAGTAAATTTTTCCGCATATTTATAAAAAGTTCTTTTGGAAAATGACAATGGTTCATTAAAAACCCAACCATGAGCCGTGTAAATAACTGACAACTTACAATTAACAATTAATAATTTACAAATGAATGTAGCTAAAGAGCCGAGAATGGAAATTTTAGAACTATTAAGATGAATTATATCTGGCTTAACTTTTTTTATTAATTTTATAATTTCTAGTAAAGCACGGAAATCTTTAATAGGGGAGATAGAGCGTTGTAGATAAGGAATAGTATAATAGGTTATTTTACTCGCTTCTAATTTTTTTGCTAAAGATCCTTGTTCGCCCTGTTCACCAAAGGCGATTATGACGTTAAATTCAGATTTTAAGTTTTTAGCCAAATCAAAACAATAGCGCTGGGCGCCGCCTAATTCGCTTTGGGTTATTAAATAAAGGATTGTTTTTTTAGCCATATTGACAGAATGCAAATTATATGATTACATATGTATATTATAATATAAATTGAACTTTGTAAAATCAAACAAGGAGAGTAAAACATAGTTTATTTATTTTGTTCTGGGAGACATTATTAACACCACAAGGAGGTATTTTATGAATTTTCAAGAGGCCGCAGGAATTCTCGCAAAAACCCCAGGCATTGCTGATGGTTTTTTCGGATGGGTAGTTATTGAGTTAGCTGGGATTATACAATCTGGCGAATTCGTTGACTCTTATCAAAGGGATATCGAAGATGAGCTAGAGTTTGTCTGTGACATGTCTTATTTTGATAAAGTTTTGCTTACGTTAGCAGCAAAGGTTTATAATGAACTAATCGCTTTAAAAAAGGAAATTGATAATCAAAGTGTTGAGCGGGGTAAATTTGCAATGGATGATCTAAGAATGGAGTTTAGTAAAACCGAAAATAAGTTCAACACCGCTATGCTTTTGTTTTGGCATAATGTCTTTAACAGATTATCTAAGGCAAAGAAGCTCACACCTGGCTCTTATATCTCGCAGTCTGGGTTCAGAGTCATGCGTTTACAAAAGAAAACGATGGATTATGATAGAAAAGGTATGCCTAAACTCGTAGCCATTTCATTTAATTCAGCTGAAGGATTAGAACTTTTGTTTGAATAATAATCCTAGGAAGATAAATATTAATAAAGTCGTTTGGATTTCCAGGCGGCTTTTTAATTGACTTTTTGTCTATTTTATTTAATAATAAGGTATAAGGATATAAGTGAATATCTATTAATTTAGCTAAGAGGAAAACTTAGTATTTTTTATATTTTATAGTTATTTTATAATTAATTTTAAGCTTTATAAAGAGTATGAATAATAAAATTGGTTTTATTGGCCAAGGTTGGATTGGTAAAAATTACGCTGATAATTTTGAGGATAGGGACTATGAAGTTGTCCGCTATGGATTAGAAAAGGCTTATGTGAATAACAAGAAAAAGATAAAAGATTGCGATATTGTTTTTATTGCTGTACCCACTCCAAGTACGCCTAAAGGTTTTGATTCCTCGATTTTAAAGCAAGCTACCCGTTTAGTTGGGGAAGGTAAAATCGCTGTAATTAAATCAACATTACTACCTGGGACGACTGAAGAAATCCAAAAGGAAAATCCCGGCGTATTTGTTTTTCATTCCCCGGAGTTTTTAACTGAAGCGACAGCCGCTTATGACGCGGCTAATCCGGAAAGAAATATTATTGGTTTGCCCAAGGATACGAAAGAGTATAAAACAAAGGCCAGAGAAGTTTTAGAAGTTTTGCCTTGTGCACCTTATAAATTGATTTGTTCCTCCCGAGAAGCAGAATTAATAAAGTATGGTGGTAATTGCTGGTTTTATTTTAAAGTTATTTTTATAAATATGATTTATGATTTAGCTAAAAAAAATAGTTGCAACTGGAAAAATATCCAGGACGCTATGGCGGCTGATTCTAGAATCGGAGGAACTCATCTTAATCCGGTCCATCAGGGCGGGCGCGGCGCCGGCGGGCATTGCTTTATTAAAGATTTTGTCGCTTTTTCCGAAATTTATGAAAAACAAGTGGGCGATAAGACTGGCTTAGAAGTTTTAGCCAGTCTGCAGAATAAAAATGTTGAATTGTTGACCAGCACAGGCAAGGATTTAGATTTATTAAAGGGAGTTTATGGTGAGGAGAGAATAAAAAATATTAATTAAAAAATATGGCTAGATGTTTAGTTACCGGTGGAGCGGGATTTGTAGGCTCAAATTTAGTTGATAATTTGATAAAATATGGCCATAGAGTCGCAGTTATTGATAATCTATCAACTGGCAGAAAAGAGTATTTAAATGAAAAAGCGAAATTTTATAAATTTGATATTTGTTCTCCTAAAATAAAGGAAGTGTTTAAAGCGGAAAGGCCGGATTTCGTTTTTCATCTGGCTGCTCAGATTGATGTCCGTAAATCAGTTGCAGATCCTATTTTTGACAATAAGGTTAATATTTTGGGCAGTATAAATATTTTTAAGACCGCGGCTCAAAGTGGGATAAAAAAAATTATTTTTGTTTCTACTGGCGGAGCTTTATATGGTGATACAGACAAGCCGGCGGATGAGAAAACCTTGCCGGCACCGGATTCTCCTTATGCGGTCCATAAAATGGCTGCAGAAAAACATTTGGAAATATTTAGTAAAATTTATAATCTACCCTATGTAATTTTACGTCCGGCTAATATTTACGGCCCACGGCAGTATAAGGGCGGTGAAGGAGCGGTAGTGGCCATTTTTACTTATAATATTATTAATAATAAAAAAAGTTGTATTTACGGAGACGGTTACCAAACAAGAGATTTTGTTTATGTCGGTGATGTTGTAGCTGCTTGTTTAAAGGTAGCAAACGGGAGACAAACCGGAGTCTTTAATATCGGTAGCGGCCAAGAAACAGATATTCTTTCCTTAATCGGAAAGATTGAGAAAGTAGCTAAAAGAAAATTAAAGTTTACCTATAAGCCAGCTCGACCCGGTGAAGTAAGAAGAAGCGTTTTAGATAATAGAAAGGCTAAGAAAATTTTGGGCTGGAAGGTGGAGACGGTTTTAGAGGAGGGGATTAAAGAAACAATTAATTGGTTAAATAAAAAAATATGTCAAAAATATTAGTTATTGGTGGTGCTGGTTTTATCGGTTCCAATTTAGTTGATGAGCTTATTAAGGAGGGAGAAGAGGTAGCGGTAATTGATAATTTATCAGCTGGAAAAAAAGAAAATATTAATCCCAAAGCTAATTTTTATCAAGTTGATGTTAGGGATTTAGACAAAATAAAGCCTTTGTTTAAGGGTGTTGATTATGTTTTTCATCTAGCGGCTTTGACTAATATCCAGTTTTCAATTGATAATCCAGCCGAAAGCCATGATGTAAATTTGAACGGAACCATTAATGTTCTTATTTCAGCGAAAGAGGGGGGAGTAAAGAGAATAATTTATAGCGCCTCTTCTTCGGCCTATGGCTTGCAGGAAAAATTACCTTGGCAGGAGGATATGACACCGAAGGTTTTAAGTCCTTATAGTGTTCAGAAATATGTGGGTGAGTTATATTGCCGTTCTTTTAATTTAATTTATGGCTTGGAGACTGTTTCTTTAAGATATTTTAATGTTTACGGGAATAGACAGAGATTAGAAGGGGGATATGCGCCGGTAATGGGTATTTTTATAAGGCAGCGTTTAGCCGGAGAGCCAATGACTATTTACGGTGATGGCGGACAGACACGTGATTTTACATCAGTAATTGATGTGGTAAGAGCCAATATTTTAGCCATGAAAAGTAAAAAGGTTGGTAAAGGAGAAGTAGTCAATATTGGCCGGGGAAAAAATTATAGCGTTAATGAATTAGCTAAAATGGTCGGTGGTCCCGTGAAAAAATTACCTCCCCGGATTGAGGTAAAAAATAGTTTAGCCGATAATAGTTTAGCTAAGAAATTATTGGGCTGGGAGCCGAAAATTAATTTGTCGGAATGGATAAAAAGTTATAAAAAAGAAGTGGGACTTGTTTAATTTATCTAATATTTAAATTTTTTAATATGAAAACTGTTCTTGTTACTGGTGGTGCGGGGTTTATAGGCTCGCATCTAATAGAAAATTTAGTTAAAGATAAAAATAATAAAGTTATATCTTTAGATAATTATTTTAGCGGTTCTGAAAAAAATCATATTGCGGACGCTACTTATATAAGAGGGGAAACAAAAGATATTGAGGAGCATATAAAAGAAATTCCTGATATTATTTACCATCTGGGAGAATATTCGCGGGTTTTAACGAGTTTTGACGATGTTAGGTTAGTATGGCGATTTAATATTATTGGTACATTAAGCGTTTTAGAGTTTTGTCGAAGGAACAACATAAAGTTAGTTTATGCTGGTTCAAGCACAAAGTTCGGCGATAATATCGGCGGTCGGACAGAATCTCCGTATGCCTGGAGCAAAGCCAATAATACTGAATTAGTGAATAATTATGGTCGCTGGTTTAATTTACCCTATACAGTGGTCTATTTTTATAATGTTTACGGTGGCCGGGAAATTTCGGCCGGGAAATATGCTACGGTTATAGGTATTTTTTCTAAAAAATTTAAAAACAAAGAACCCTTAGAGGTGGTTTTGCCAGGTACACAAAGAAGGGCTTTTACTTATGTAAAAGACACGGTTGACGGTTTAATTTTAGCCGGTGAGAAAGGTCAAGGCGACGGTTATTGCATAGGTTCGGAAAATACACATTCAATTTTAGAAATAGCTAAATTTTTTGGTGGGGAAATTAAGATGCTACCTAAAAAGAAAGGAGATAGATTGTCGTCAACTATTGATTTGTCTAAGATGAAAGAGCTAGGCTGGTCAGCTAAACATAATATTGAAAATTATATAAAGTCATTAAAAGATGGAGAATAAAAAAAAGAAAATTTTAATTTTAACAACCGCCTATTTTCCCTTTGTTGGCGGAGCAGAAATAGCAGTGAAAGAAATTACTGATCGTTTACCTGGTATTGAGTTTAGTATGATAACGGCTAGAATGGATAAAAAGTTGCCGAAGTTTGAACGCTTAGGGAATATTGATGTTTATAGGGTAGGTATTGGTTGGCCGATTATAGATAAATTATGGCTGGCTGGTTTCGGGTATTTATTAGCGCAAAAATTGTATAAAGAAAAAAAATTTAATATTGTTTGGGCGATTATGGCTAGTTACGCCGGCTTTACGGCCTCGGAATTTAAAAATAAAAATCCAGATATTAAATTTTTATTAACCCTACAAGAAGGAGATGATTTAGGTGAAATAGAGAAAAAAGTTAGGTTAATCAAAAATAAATTTAATAATATTTTTAAACATGCTGATTATATTCAGGCAATTAGTAATTATTTAGCTGATTGGGCTAGAACGAAAAAAGTAAAATGTCCGGTTGAAGTAGTACCGAATGGAACTAACCAATTTTCAATTAACAATTTTCAATTTTCAATTAATGAATTTAAGGAAAAATTGGGAATTCAAGAGAATGAAAAAACCGTGATGACAGCCTCTAGGTTAGTTAAGAAAAATGGAGTAGGGGATTTAATTGAATCTATGAAAGATCTTCCGGATAATGTGAAATTATTAATATGCGGTAGTGGACAAGATGAAGAAAAATTAAAAAATTTATCAGTGAAATTAGGGTTTATTAATAGAGTAAAATTTTTAGGATATATTATGCCTGAAGAATTGCCGAAATATTATGCCGTAGCTGATGTATTTTGTCGGCCGTCTATTACCGAAGGTTTAGGCAATGTATTTTTAGAAGCTATGTCAGAGAACATTCCGGTAATAGCAACGCCAGTCGGCGGCATTCCGGATTTTTTAGCAGATGGCCAAACCGGCTGGTTCTGTGAAGTTAGAAACCCGAAAAGCATTGCTGAGAAAATAAAATATATTTTAGATGAGAATAATAAAGGAGAAGTGCAGAAAGTAATTGCTAATGCTCGCGAAATGGTAGAAGGTAAATATAATTGGGATAAGATTGCCTCACAGATAAATAAAATTTTTGTTAATTTATTAGGCTAATTATGAAATATTTTTATAGAAATTTTAAAGATTTTTTACGGTCTTTGTCTCCGCAAGTTTATAATCAGGCTGATAGGCATAAAATTATTGTTAAATATTTAGTTTCTGGCGCCACGGCCGTTTCTGTTGATCTTTGCTTATTATACATTTTTACTGATATTTTAGGTGTTTGGTATTTATTTTCGGCCGGGTTGGCTTTCACGGTATCCTTTTTTGTAAGTTTTTCTTTACAAAAATTCTGGACATTTCGCGATAATAATAAAGGGAAAGTTTATCAGCAGATGTCTTTATATTTTGTTGTCGGAGTAGTAAATTTATTTCTTAATACTGGAGGGATATATTTATTAGTAGACAGATTTAAAGTTTGGTATTTATTGGCGCAGGTGATTGCTACCGCAATTTTAGGCGTCGGTAGTTTCTTAATTTATAAATTTATAATTTTTAAAAAACAAAAAAGACAGGACAAGAGAAAAATAGAAGGCAATCTTAAAATTTTAATTGCGACCGGCATATTTCCGCCGGATATCGGGGGGCCGGCAACGTACGTGAAAATGTTATGTGAGGAGTTGCCGAAGCTTGGGTGTGATGTGAAAGTAGTTACTTATGCTAGTCAAAAGTCAAAAGAAGCACAAAAACCAGAATTAGAAATTTTTAATGTTAGTCGAAAACAGAATATTTTATTTAGATATTTTAAATATTTTCGGCAAATGCGAAAGTTATCTAATTGGGCGGATGTAGTTTATGCTCATGATTTAGTTAGTGTTGGCCTGCCTTGTGCTTTAGCTAAATTTTTAAAGCCGAGAACAAAATTAGTTGTCCGTTTAGGCGGAGATTTTTTATGGGAGAAGGCCTATAATAATAATTGGACAGATAAGCCTTTAAGCTCTTATTACCAAGAGCCGAAAAATTTTAAAGAGAAAATTTACTTAGTTATTTATAAATTTGTTTTAAATAAATGCGAAAAGATTATTTTTTCCACTTCTTGGCAAAAAGATATTTATGAAAAATATTTAAATATTAATTCTGATAAAACAGCGATTATTAATAATGCCTTTCTTAAATCTAATCCTATTTCTAAAGATGATATAACTTTAAATAATAAAAATATTTTGTTTGCCGGGAGATTAATTAGGTTAAAGAATTTAGAGACGATTTTAAAAGTTGTAGAGCAGTTAAAGGAAATTAATTTAATAATTGTCGGTGAGGGGCCGGAGAAAAAAAATTTAGAAATTTTAGCAAAAAAATTAGGGGTTAACAATAGAGTTAATTTTAAGTCTAAGATGGTTTGGCCGGAATTAAATAAAGAAATTTTAGATAGCTTCTTAGTTTTAGTTCCGTCGATAACGGACATAAGCCCTAATTTAGTTTTAGAATGCATTAAATTAAACAAACCTGTTTTAGTGACTAAAGAAGGCGGTTTTTATGATAAATACAGGGATAAATTAATTTTTATTGATCCGTTTAGCCAGGAAGATATTAGAGAGAGTATAGCTCGTTTATTGGATAAGAATAACTATAATAATTATTTAAATAAAATAAAATCGATTGATACAAGCCGAGAAAAAAGTGATTTAGCTTTAGACCATTATAATTTTTTTAAAAATTTATGAAAGTTTTAAGTATAGGTCTGGATAATTCAATATTAGATAAAAGTTCCGGTTTAGCTAGGAGAGCGGTTGAGTATGGAAATTTAGTTGAGATATATACAGTAATCGTACCAGGCGGAAGTGGCGAAGAAATAATATTATCAGATAAGGTAAAGGTCTATGGTGCAGGTAAAGGCAATAAAATATTTAAGTTTTTTAAAATTTTTCGATTAGCCGCTAAAGTATTAAAAATAGAAAAATATGATTTAATTACGGTTCAAGACCAGTATTATTTAGCCTGGCTGGCTTATAAATTATCTAGAAAGTTTAAGCTTGGTTTAGAGATTCAGGTTCATGGCTTTGAGAAATATTCTGGTTTGCGAAAAGTTATTGCTAAATTTACTATTTCTAAAGCGAATGCTATTAGAGTTGTGAGCCAGAGATTGCGTAAACAGTTGGTTAATAATTTTAAAGTGGACGATGGTAAGGTGACTGTGGTGCCAATATACGCACAATGCACAACGCATAACGTGGAACGCACAACGCATAACAAAAAATTTGTATTTCTAACAGTAGGAAGACTGGTGGAAGTTAAGAATATTGAAATGCAAATTGAAGCAATGAAGGAAATTGCGAAAGAATATAAAAATACGGAATTATGGATTGTGGGAGATGGACCTTTAATTTCAAATTTTAAATTTCAAATTTCACCTGTCTGCCGGCAAGGCAGGAATTTAAAATTAGATAATAGAATTAAATTGTTAGGCCAACAGGATAATCTAGAGAAATTTTATGAACAGGCAGATGCGTTTTTACTTACATCAAATGCCGAGGGCTGGGGATTGGTTGTTGTTGAAGCCGCGAGTTTTGGTCTACCGATTATTATGACCGACGTGGGGTGTGCGAGTGAACTGATAAAGAACGAGGAATCCGGAATTGTAATACCAGTTGGCGATGAGAAAGAATTAATTAAAGCTATGCGTAGAATTATAGAGGATAGTAGCTTGCGTAAAAAATTAGGTGCTGGAGCTAGGCAAGCGGTTGAGAAATTACCAAGCAAAGAAGAAACATTGAAGTTGTATTTAAAATCATGGCAAATTGCTAAAAAATGTAAATAATAATCAATAAACATTTATTCGTAAATTCGTATTAATTCGTAATTCGTAGTTTTATGAAATTAATAATAAATAAAAATCAAATCAATAGTCATCCAGAGCAATGGCTTAGGCAGGCAGGCTATGCTTATCATAGAGATAGAAGATCTGGAAAAGATAGTTTTTCAAGGCGTTTGGGCAGTGGTTTTTTTCCTAAATTGCATATGTATTTAGAGAATAGGGGAGATAAGATTGTTTTTGATTTGCATCTTGACCAAAAGCAGGCTAGTTATGCTGGCGCGCGTATGCATAATGCTGATCATGACAGCGAAGTTGTAGCTGGAGAAATTACTAGGTTAAAGGGTTTATTAATCATGAATCAGAAGAATAATAAGGATGTCCAAGAGCATAATAATTCATTAGACAAAACGCTTGCAGGAGAGTATGATAAGAAAGCTAAACCAGAGGTTAAAAAGACCTGGTGGCGAAAATTTTTTTAATAATTTTACATTTTTACATGGATAATGTTGAAGAGATAAAAGCTAAATTAGATATCGTTGATGTAATCCGCGAATATATTTCTTTAAAGCCGGCAGGCATTAATTTCCGCGCCTTATGCCCGTTTCATAGGGAAAAAAGTCCGTCTTTTATGGTATCGCCGGAAAAGCAGATTTTCCATTGCTTTGGTTGCGGCCAAGGCGGGGATGTTTTTACTTTTGTGCAGGAAATAGAAGGAATTAATTTTGTTGAAGCTTTGCGCATGCTTGCGCCTAAGGCCGGAGTAACTTTAAAACGCCAGGACCCGAAATTATCTTCGCAGAGAAATCGGCTTTTAGATATTATGGAAATAGCTCAAGAATATTACCACCAACAGTTATTGGAAAGCCAAGAAGCCACTGAGGTGCGGAAATATTTAGCTGACCGGGGTTTAACTAAAGAAACTATAACCGAGTGGAAGATTGGTTATAGCCCTGATTCATGGGATGACTTAACTAATTTATTAAACAAAAAAGGTTATAGCGATAATGAAATATTTTTAGCTGGTTTATCTATTAAGAGTGATAAGTCACCCGGACGATTCTATAACCGTTTTCGAAGCAGGATTATGTTTCCGATTAATGATTATAGTGGCGCTCCAGTAGCTTTTTCGGCCCGTATATCTCCGGCTAAAGAAGCTGATGAACAGATGGGAAAGTATATTAATAGTCCGGCTACTATGGTTTACGATAAGAGCCGAATTTTATTCGGGTTGGATAGGGCTAAATTAGTTATTAAAAATGAAGATTTGGCCGTCATAACCGAAGGGCAGATGGACGTAATTACTGCTCATCAGCATGGTTTTAAAAATGTAGTTGCTTCTTCAGGCACGGCCTTAACCGGAGATCAGATTTTACTTCTAAAGCGCTACACTAATAATATTTCTTTAGCTTTTGATATGGACAAGGCCGGACAGCTGGCGGCTGATAGGGGAATTAAGGAGGCGATGGCCCATGAGATGAACATAAAAGTTATTGTTTTAGAAGATGGTAAAGATCCGGACGAATGTATAAGAGAGGCAAAGGAAAAATGGCAGGTAGCGGTTGATAATTCTAAACATATAATGCAGTATTATTTTGATAAAATATTTGCCGGATTTGATTTAGAAAAAATTGAAGATCGGCGCGAAGCGGCTAAAAAGGTTCTACCGATACTTATGAAATTAGGTAATAAAATAGAGCAGGATTTTTGGCTAAAAAAATTAAGTGAGAAAATTGAAATTGATGAACGTGTTTTGCGGGAGACTTTAGAAAATATAAAAGGTCCTAAAAGTCCTGCGCCGGCTAAAAAAGAGCGCCAGAGCGAGCCGGAGCGTGAGCGCCGTAGCCGAGAAGAGATGCTGTCTGAACTATTGCTTGCTTTAATTTTAAAATTTCCGGATTTAATTGATTATATTATTAATCATATTCAGATAGACCAGATTATTGGACAGGATAATAAAAACGTTTACAGAAGTCTAATAATGTATTACAATAGTATTATTGACAGCCAGGGCTCACCAGACAATGAGACAAGGATAAGCCAGGTCAATTATCTTCAATTTAAAAATTGGCTAGAAAATCAAATCTCAACCCAGGCGCCTCAGGTAGCTGAGGGCCAAATAAAGGGGGCCAATAATAATAACCAGCTAAAATTATTAGATCGGCTGGTTCTTTTAGGTGATAAGGATTTTTATAGTTTAGAAGTTGGGGAAGTCAAAAACGAAACTATTAAAATTATTGCCTGGCTGAAAAAATATTATTTAATTCATCGTATGAAAGAAATTGAAAAGATTATTGCTGAGTCGGAAAAAGAAGGCGATAAAGATAGAGTAGAAGAATTAATGCAAGAGTTAAAAGTTTTGTCTGACGAGATGCGCGAAATAGGCGATTAATAATTTAAAAATTTTATGCCTCCAAAAACAAAGAAAAAGAATTTTTCTATTAAAACCGTGGCCAGCAAAAAAGCTGGAAAAAAGATTAACAAGAAGAAAGTTGTGTTTAAAAAAAAGACGATTAAAAGAGCAAGTCAGCAAAAAAGCAAGTTGACAAAAGAGCAAGCCAGCAAGCCTGTCAGGAAAAAACTGGCTAGAGGGACACAGTCAAAGAAATTAGCGCGCCAGAGAAAAAATTTTTTTAAGAAAAAAAAGAAACTTGCCCGCGGGTCGCAGCCAGGGAAGTTAGCCAGGCCTGCCCGCCCGCCTAGACGAGCTGGCCCGCTTCGACGGAGCTTTAGTGAGGCGAGCGAGGCTGGCGGACGCGGGACGCGGCCAGGGCAGGCGGTGAAGCAGGAGATAGTAAAACCGACAGACGACCAGTTAGTTGATTTAGTAAGAAAAGGTAAATCGCGCGGTTTTGTTACTGAAACAGAATTATTGCATCTATTCCCCCAGGTTGAGGAACACGTTTTTGATTATGAGATTTTTTTAGGGTATCTGCAGGAAAGCGGTTTAAAGATTGTTGAAGATACTGGCCGAATTTTAGATTTTGATGAAAAAGAAGAAGAAAAAGAAATTAAGGGCAGTAAGAAAAAAACCGTTGGGAAAAATGTAAAGAATGTTGATTTAGCAAAGTTAAATTCTGATTCTATTCAGATGTATTTAAAGGAAATCGGTCGAGTGCCGCTTCTTTCCGGTGAAGAGGAAGTTGAGTTAGCTAAAAGAAAAGAAAAAGGGGAAAAAGAAGCTGAAC
>Ga0075122_10001768_pt1 | contig 14811 bp, 9 predicted proteins | sample AntAceMetag02UKB_FD_69790 | JGI IMG/M metagenome (GOLD analysis project Ga0075122, IMG submission 69790) | Saline lake microbial communities from Ace Lake, Antarctica - Antarctic Ace Lake Metagenome 02UKB | ecosystem: Environmental > Aquatic > Non-marine Saline and Alkaline > Saline | place... | reverse complement strand
TACTTCTACTTACTTAATTAGGGTAGATAAAACAAATCCAAATGCTACTTTAATTAGCCCAGTCGATGGCTATACTTCAAATGTGACAGCAGTAAACTTAACAGCAAATGTTTCAGATAATTTAGGAATAAAAAATGGAACAATTTATACTTGGTGGACAAACGGGACCTTATTTGACACAAGCATACTTTACACAATAGCAGAAACAACAAGTGATACAGTCGGAAAGATATTTAATTTTGTCGATGGAATTTTTACTTGGGCATATAATCTATTCGACTTTGCAGGAAATGAATTTAACTCCGAAAATAGAACTATAACAATTGATTCAACTGCTCCAAATATAACCGGCTTAAGCCCAGTAGATAATTTATTTACTACAACACAAAATCAATTATTTAATACCACAATAACTGAAAATGTTTTATTTATAAAAAATTATACCCTCCGAATTTATGAATCTGATTTAATTAATTACACAAATACCACAACTACTTCAACTCAATCCGTAAGTCCTTCTTACAATCTAACTCTGGCTTATGGGACTTATAAATGGAATATAGAATCTTGTAACAATAATTCAATGTGTAACAATTCAGCAAATCGTTCTTTGACAGTCTATAAAGACTTTGCAATTACTACCCTAACTTCTAATGTATCCCGATTAGCACAGAAAGGGGTATCTACTGCGACTTTCGTAAGTGCAGGTAATAATGTACTAACTTATTGTAATTTTACTGTTGTTAACTCAAATGGAGACTTTTTGGTAAATAATTTAAACGGAACTTCTTTTGGTTCGGGATTAAAATGGAACAGTTCTAGTTTTGTGGCCAATACTACTGGAGATTATATTATGAACGTAAGCTGTTTAGACAATTACGGAAATTCTTATACTAAAGCAGATACTTTTGGGGTGACTTACGATTTATTTTATTCTCCTACAAATTACTCTTTTGGTGCATTGGTTTTAAAAAATGAAACGAGGTCTTTTAATATAACTCTTTTTGATAATTCGGATGCAAATATTTTGTTTAATGTAACTTCTTCAATTCAACAACCTGGAAACTTTACATTAACACATGTAAGTAATATAACTTTAAATTCTTTAGACAGTGTAACAAATCAATCTTACATCCAATTTTCAATAAATGCTTCTAATGATATCGGAAATGGGACCTATTCTGGAAACATTACATTAACTAATTCAACTTTTAACCTAACTAAAATCGTTTACTTTGAATATGGAATAAATCCTCCAAGTGGTTATCCTCAAATATATGACTCAACAGGCAATATTTTATGTAATAATGACATTGGCGGAATCTGTGGAAATAACTTAGAATTTCAACAAGGTGGTTCTTTTAGTCAAACTTACAAAGTATACAATGATGGATATTTTGAAATCTCTAGTTGTTATCCTACTTTATCTGGAGAATTTATTGGAACAGACTTTTATACATTCTCTAATGATTCTTTTAGTTTAGGCGTTGGAGAATCTATATCACTTAGTTTAACAATTAGCACAGATACCTCTGACACTCCCAATGATTATAGGGGACAATTATTTGTTATGTGCAATAGCACAAATTTATTAGGTGACGATTCGGACCCAAACCCCTCTAATAGTCCCTTTATTAGGCTCAACTTAATAACAAAACAAGTTACGACCCCCACCGGAGGAAGTGGTGGAACAACATCTCTTCCAAAGTTTGACACAGTTGCAATAATTATCCCTAATGACATAACCAAATTATTTACAGATTTACAAAGGGCAATTATATACGCAAGAATAGTCGACTTACAAGAACAAAAAAAGGATTTTTCTGATGATAACTTAGAAGATTTAAGAAAAACATTATTAGATTATGGTATTTCATTAACCCTTGACCAAATAAGAATTTTAATAGAACAATTTAAAATAAATGAAATAGAAAATGTAAAAGTTACGGAAGACAATATAGAGATTTATGATTTAGTTCAAGAGTCTATCACCATCGAAAAAAGTGAGTTTAAGATTACTCCTCCAAATATAAATACTTACGCAAGAATCTGCTTAGATGGTTCTGAAAGGTCTTGGAGTTACCCAGTTAATTCAAACAAACTTCTAAAATCCTGTCAAGTGGAATCAGGTAATTTTATTTGTAAAATAGTTGATAACACAAAAGCAGAGATTACTTATAACTTTAAGGGTGAAACCTTCTTTGTGACAACCCTCAAAGGAAAAATTAAGTTTATTAGTGCCGGAGGAGAAGCTGATTTTACTACAATAAACACATTAAATGTTATTAACTATTGCTACAAAGCAGATATTGGGGGTCTAGAAATAAGTATTTGGATTATCGTGCTTGGAGGGGGGGTAATCTTTATTAGTGGAGGATACTTCTTATTTAGAAGAACCAATGGAGGTAAAGCATGGAAAAAGATAAAAGAAAAATTATTTTAATTGGGTTATGCTTAATTTTAACCTTCTTACCACTCCTATCAGCATTCCCAACCCCAACAATAATCCAAAACGAAGGTTGGCAAGTAACTCAAGATACGGAATCAGATTACTTCGGTTTTGAATTTGAAAAGAATAAACAGCAAACTCAGATATGTGTTCTAAGTGAAACAGCAACGAAGTTAAATGATTTACCAATACACTTTACATATACTAATTTAGAAACAAACGAAACAGAACAGCTAAACAGAAAGAAAGTTAAAGATACCGACTCGGGATTAGAAAGAGATTACTACGGCTTCTGTAGAAACTTTCATACTGAAAAGAAAATCAAGTTTGGTGACAATCCTATAATTTATGAGTTTCTTAACACGACAAGATATGATTATGACGAAGACGAATTAGACCTAAACCCATTTATGGATAATGAAATAAGTTTTTTGTGTAATGATATTCCGTTAGACATAACTTGGCAATCAAATCAGCCAATAAAAGAAGGAATAAAATTTGACGCATTTGTTAATAACTTTTCTTGTAATGGGAAATTAACTGCTAGAGAAACAAATCCAATAGTGAGGACTCCTCTATGGAATAGCCAATTCGGGGGAGATACCGAAGAAAGAAAAGTTAATTTTTCCCCTATTGAAACAAGTCCCTTGAACAACATAACTTCTCAAAATACCTCAACAACTTTACCTTCAGGTTGGGATGGTTGGTATTATTGTGTCGGACTTAATCCTCTTAATCCAACAAAGTGGTATTCATGCATGAATGAACCAAGATATTATAATACAGATTACTATGGTACTTTTACGGACTTAGACCCTTCGCTTGATGTTACGATTACAACTACTAATCTCATTGATTGGCAAGACAATCGAACAGAAGGAACTTACTTAGGAGAACGAACAGAAACACCAATTTTGTTTATGAATTTCAATAAGGATGCTGAAGGAACTTATGTTCAGGATAATTCTATTTATAATAACTTTGGGACTAATGTTGGGGCAACCTGGAATAGTAGTTGTGGGATAACAAGTGCTGGAAATGATTTGGGGGGCTGTTATGAGTTTGATGGCTCAACAGAGTATCTGTTATTAACTTCCCATGTTGCCCAATTTTCTAGTGCAACTGATGGAACAATATCTGGGTGGTTCAAACAGAGTAGTGCAGTTGGTAATGATGTCATACTCGGAATTTCCGATGTAAGTGGTAGCCAAGATGGTTTATTTGTTGGAACACTTGACGGGACAATACGGTTTAGGGTATCTAACAATGCTGTGGATTCAATATATTTTACTTCCACAAGTACATTTAATGACGGTGCATGGCACAGCATAGTCGTCCGTGGTGGAGCTGGTGGGAATAGTATTTGGGTAGATGGAGCATCGGTGGCTGGAACTTATGCAACTGGAACTTCTTCAACAACAACTTGGATTTCTAGTGTTGATGAAATAGATGATTTTTCTATTGGAGTTGCGCATAGATTCTCGAATTTTTATGAATATTTTGATGGTTCAATAGACAATGTCCAAATCTTTAACAGAGCATTATCAGATTCGGAAATCTTAAACCTCTACAACGGAACAACAAACAATACAGATTACGTTGGGAAGTATGCGAATGAGGGGAACTTTACTTCATTAGTTTTTTATAATTCAACATCAACCTATTGGAATGTGACGCAGAGTATTGCTGATTCTGATGGAGCATGGGAAACAGATGATATATGTGAAGCTGATGCTAATTGTATTGCTTATTGGGCCTTGGATGAGAATTATTTAGATAGCAAAGCTAGTAATGATGGAACAGCAACGGGGACTAATAATGCAACTGGAATAAGTAGTGGGGCGATGTATTTTGATGGAGTTGATGATAAGATTAATGTGGGAACAATGGGGAGTTTTGGAAGTCAAGTAAATAATTCAGCTATTTCTCTTTGGGTGAAAACAGATTCTACTACTTTAAGTTCATTTGTAGAAGTAATAGATACAGTCGGAGATGATGAAGTCTTTGCAGTAGAAGCAAATTATAGATGTACTACCTGTTCAAGTTGTGGTGAGGCGGCTGGTTGGACAAGTATTTTTATTCGAGATAGTTCAAGTACGGGTGCTTCCACATTTTCCTTTGATGATACAGTTTATGATAATAAATGGCATCACATTATTTTTAATATGAATGATGTAGCCAACGACGATATAACTGCTTATTTAGATGGGACAGAAGTTACAGGTAAATTAGATTGTTCTGCTTATACAGAAGATACTTTTGTAAATTGGGCAGAAGATTTGTATATTGGGGCACAGAACAATATGGGAACACCAGGTCAATTTTTTGACGGTTCAATAGATGAAGTTCTTCTTTATAACAATTCATTAACAGATTCAGAAATAGAATCTCTTTACAAAGCAGGATTATCTCAACATGCAGATACGAATGTGAGTTTGCAAACGAGGGTGGCGACTGGTTATAATATTAGTGATGCTGGGTTGGTTGGGTTGTGGGGATTGAATGGAAATGCTAATGATGAATTGGGAGTAAGTAACGGTACACTAGAAGGAAGTGCAACAACAAATAAAGGAAATGGAACAGTTGGAGAAGGATTTACTGCTCAGTCTGGTGCTGGTTTCGTTGAAATAAATGGCTCTTATCAAGGATTCAATTTCAGCGACCAAGGATTTGCAGTTTCATATTGGATAAATCCGAAGGATTGGGCTGCAGAAAGTATATGGAAACCGATAATAACAAAAAGAGAAGCATATGAATCTAAAAATGATTGGGGATTTTGGAAAGATAATACAGGTGGAGACCTTATGCTTATTTATGGTAACAATGCTCAAGTAGGATTTGTAACAGATTATACTTCTATCCCCGAAGGGGAGTGGACATATATGTCATGGGTAAGAAACAATAATGATTTAGAATTATACTTAAATGGAATATTTGTTGAGTCTCAAACATTAAGTGCAACATTATCATTTAATTCAGATATACCAATAAAAATAAGTTCCGCAAATCACCCAACAGAATATACACAATACTTCGACGGTGCAATCGACGAAGTCCGTATTTACAACCGTTCATTATCAGCAACAGAAGTCCAAAACTTATACGAATTAGGAAGTTATCATATTGAATGGAATGATTGGACTGATGAAGGAGTTAAATCAGATGGTATTCCTAAAATGACTGCGGGAATGGGAAACTTCCTACAATTCAGAGATGTTTTTGCAACAAATGATACTGATGTTAGTGCTTATGTTTTGAATTATAGTGTTAGTCCAGGGACGGCACCACCAACTCCAGATACAAAATCACCAACCTGGTCAAATAATAAAACTAATTTAACAACAGCAACTCCAAATGGAGATTCAGTTTATTTCAATATAACATTCCAAGATGAAACAGCTTCAGGAGATTATATTTTTAGTTGGTATAACACAACATCTTGGGCAAACGATAGTTTAGCAGCTTGGACGAACAACACAGAAATACAAGTAACAAAACAGATAACAGCGACCAGCGGACAAATAAACTGGACTTGGTATTTTAATGATTCGGCAAGTAATGATAATCAAACAGACGAATGGAGTGTAACTTTGATAGCAGATAGTCCGCCTTATTGGTTAGCAGAACCAACAGATATTAGCGTCTTAGATAATACAACAATTCTAGGAATAAACAATGTCACTGATGATAACGGAGTAGATGATTGTTGGACGAATGAAACATTCTTAGATGCAAACTCAACTAATTACTTCAACATAACAAGTTTAACGCCTGGAACATACTCAATTAACTTGAGTTGTAATGACACCATCGGACAAGTTAATTCAACATTCTTTAATATTGAAATAAACACTTCAAGTCAAATAACAATCGGTTCAATTTATCCAACAGCAGATATAAATGTATCACGAAACGAATTCTTTAATTATACTGTAAACATAACTTGTTTATATTCTGATTGTGGAGAGATTAATGTTAGCTTAGACCCCTTACTTGGAAGCGGAACATCAGATACATATTTTGACAATGGGGGTGATGATTACATAGACAGTGCAGACTATTTGTCAACTGGTTATTTAAGATTTACAGACAATGATACACTTTCGGGTTGTTATCAAACCACAGATTATTCAGGGGCATGTTGGGCTTTGAACCCTTGTGTAGCTGTGAACGGTTTAGAACTTGGTTCTGGTGCAGGAGATTCTTTCATAGAACCTTATGAAATATATGATACCGAAGTGGATTGTCTAGCTGTGGAAGATGGTAACACTAAATCAGGATTAGTATCAACAACGCCTGGAGCTACACCGTTTTATACAAATGATACAAATCCGAGAACAATTAATTTAAATGCAAGTCAAAGTCAGTTAGTAACATTCTGGGTGAATGCAACCGGGACTGTAAATACAACACATGAATTTTACGCTTATGTGAACTTAACAAATTACACTTATGTAAATGACGAAGGAACACATTATAATATTACCATAATAGAAGGTAATACTGCACCAGTCATTAATTCAGTAAAATTAAATGCAACTTCAGCAGATAATTTTACAGTAGATAACTTAACAGGATATGTTAATGTAACCGATTCAAATTCAGATGATATAACTTTATGGTATAATTGGTATAAAGATAATAATTTAAATGCAACTACATTAATAGAAAGCGGATTAGTTTCTTATTATCCTTTAGACAATGATGTTTTAGATTATTATGGAAGCAATGATGGGATTAATACTGGAGCTACTAGAAATACAACAAGTTATGTTTTAAATGCTAGTTATACTTTTGATGGAACAAATGATTATATAACTGTTCCAGATATAGATTTAGATGCAGTATCTATTTCATTTTGGATTAATCCGAATTCACTTACAGCAGATATGGGATTTGTAACAAAGTGGGAAGAAGCTGGAGGAGATAATGCCTTTAGAGTTTGGTATGAACAAGCAACAGATGAACTTCAATTAGATATACAAAGTAGTGGAGGGTCTGTTACGATTGCAGATGCAGCAAATTTAGTTACAGATAATTGGCAACATATCGTTGGTACTTATGACACTTCAGGTATTTATCTATATCATAATAATGTGCAAGTAGCTGGAACAGCTGCTGGTATTCCTGCAATAGCAGCTTCCACACTAGAAATTTATATTGGTGGTCAAAACGATACTTTTAGATTATTCAATGGTTCAATAGATGAAGTTCAAATTTATAATAGAAGTTTGACGGCAATAGAAATTTCTCAATTATATTATGGCTCAGTTTATGGGGGAGATATAATGGATTCAAGTCAAACAACCGTTGGTGATGAATGGATATTAGGAGTTCTTGGAGGAGATTCAGAACTATGGGGGAACGAAACTAATTCAAGCATAATTACAATTATCTCTGATAATGTTGCTCCAACAAATCCGACTCCGATTTTAGAATCAGAAGATTTACTCAACTCCACAATGGCTGGATTGAATTGTAGTTCAACTATAACAGACCCAAACGGGGATGCTATGAATTTAACAGTTACTTGGTATAAAGATGATGTTCTTAACTTAACAAACAACTATCTTAATATTGTAAATGGAACAACATTTATGGATAACTTATCAGTAGGAAACTTAACAATAGGAGATACTTGGATTTGTGGAATGGGATTAACAGATGGTACTTTAAGTTCAGACCAAGTTAATTCAACTGCCTTGACAATAGTAAAACAAAACACAAGTTTACTAGGAGTTAAATTTGATTTACCTGATTTTATATTTGACGATACCGATTATGTCCTCGCTGGAACATTCGGATTTAATACTTCAGACCCAAACATTGGAATGATTATTTTATCTTCCTTTAATATTAAAAACGCAGTCGGTGGAACTGGTGATGTAACCGTATGGGGGAAGATATTCTTTGATGATGTAGAAGTCCACGAAGAAGAATTAGCAAATCTAGTCTGGTTAGGTGGAGCTACAGATATAGCAAGTACAGGATTTCAAGCTATTAATTTCACAGCAGTAGCCCCAGGGGAACATAATATTTCATTCTATTTTAAGGAAGTAGCTGCAAATAATAAACCTGTAACAATTTACAACGTCGAAGTATCATTAGGGAAATTAGACACAAGCGAGAATAATAGTGTCAATGGAAGCGTTCAACCGTTTACAACTTCAGTAAGTTCTCAAACACTAACTTCTGTATATAACTTTACAGTAGAAAGAACTTATCCTTCTGGTGGTTATCATTCAGTAAAATTAAATTATAATGCAAGTGCGGAAACAAATTTAGAATGTAAATTAGAACATATAGGAGAAGATAATGTAAGACCTTATACTTCAGGTTATTTATCTAGTGCAAGTGATACAGGAGACTTTGCTATTAGTTTTATTACAAACGAATTAGAAGATAGTCATAATGTTTCATTAAGCTGTCTTTCAACTTCTGGAGCAACAGTGGATATTAGTGGGAAGTTTGTAGACTTTGCATTAAGAGATAATGGGGGGAATTTTATCTCAGCAAATCAGAGTTCAAATCCATTAACAAACCAATCAAATAGTTTAACACTCGGAGCAGGTAATCATGTTTTAACAAACCAAACATTATACTTCGGAGATAAAGGAGATAGTGCGATGGTTTCAGCAACAGCAACATTCATTTCTACAACAGGTTCACAAACACCAACCTTCAGTATTAACTCCAGCATAAATAGTTCTTGTAGTGCAGAAATAGATAGCTATGTAAGTGGAAATAACATAGGTGAAATGTTTATTTATGTAATTTGTGATGACTCACCAGCACAATTTTCAACACAATGGGTTGCTTTAAATGTAGAAATTGAAGCAGGAGAATCTATAAACTTGTTAGGAGAAAGCTTAAATTCATTCGAAATTCAATCCTTTGATACAACGACAACAAACACTGCTCCAATAGTAGCTATTCTAACACCATCAAAGGATGAAAGTATCTATGGAACTTATAACTTGACAGCAGCAATATCCGATTCACAAGGTGATAACTTTTTACACAATGTAACCTTAACAAATGCAACAGGAACTTATGATGTATTTACAAACCAACAAAAAGAGAATCTAAGTTATTTATTTGATACAACAACCTTTGAAGATGGAACTTATAACTTAACCTGGATTGCTTGTGAAAATGATACAACAGATTTATTCTGTGGAAATAATACACACGCAATAACTATTGCCCAAGCACCATCTGTTACAATAGTATATCCAGTAGATGGAACTACATATCTCGCTGAGCAAACAATTCTTAATTATATAGTTGATGGAATGAACTTGGATGTATGCTGGTATTCTATCGACGCTGGAGTAACAAACTCAACTCCAGTAGCTGCAGAGACTAACTTTACAGGAGTAGCTGGTGCAGAGGGTTCAAACACTTGGACTGTTTATTGTAATGATAGTTATGGGATGATTGGTACAGATAGTGTAACATTCTATATTGACATAACAAATCCATTATGGTCAAATAATGAAACCAATATAACAGGAAATAGCGGAGAGAGTAATGTTTATTTTAACATCACCTTTACAGATAATTATGGTTCAGGAAATTATACTTTTAGTTGGTATAATGGAACTCTATGGCAAAACGATTCAGCAGTTTGGACAAATAACACAGAAATAGAAGTTGTAAAGAATATAAATCTAGGGGCTGGAATAATAAATTGGACTTGGTATTTTAATGACAGTGTAGGAAATACAAATCAAACAGACGAATGGTCTCAAATAATAAATCCTATTCCGATTATTACAAATATTTATCCAGTAGATGGAACTAACTATACTTCCCTTATGGACAACTCAACATTCGATGTTGAATTTGGTGGTGTAGGTGATAAGTGTTGGTACAGTTTAGATGGAGGAATAACTAATTCAACACAAATAGATTGCAATTCTACAGGTTCTTATAATTTTAGTTCTGTGCCTTTTGTTTTAAGCATAAACACAATTACAATTTACGCAAATGGAACTGAAGGTTTTGTAGGTAGTACAAGTTCTACATTTATAATAACTTCTCCTCCTACTTTAATAAGTGCTACGCCTGAAAATAATTCCTATCAAAATGTCGTTTTACCTGTAAATATGGTTTATACAAATTATTATTTAGTGGATTTTGCAAATTATTCTATCGATGGTGGAGAAAATGTTTCTTACGATGGTACTACAAATATTTATCTAAATGCAGGTTCACATAATATAACTTTTTATCTAGGAGATAACTTAAATAACACAAATATTCTTACACATTATTTTAGTGTATTGGGTGCTTCTACTAATTTGACTGAACATTGTAATATGACAACTGAAGAATTTATAGGATTCTATGAAAATTCAAGTGCAATCTGTATTCCTAGAAGAGACCCTACAATACTTCCCACTGTTTGTAATGAGTCTTACGAAAAGTTAGTTTACAATGGAAGTGCTTATTTGTGTGTCAATGAAACAGACCCTCTTTGGACATCAAATTATTCTTCATTCTTAGCCATGAATGATTCATTAAATAGCTTAATCTCTGATGTTGGAGATATGAACACAACTTTAAATAATTTAATAACAAGAGTCGATACATTAAACTCCACAATCATTAATCTACAAACAAATCTCTCCCTAGTTTATTCAAACATTACAGATATTTACTTAAATCTTAGTGCAACGTGGGTGCAAATTAATGCAAATAATTTATCAATTTACGAGACGAATATAAGTTTGAATAATTTGATAACGAGGGTGGATTCGATAAATTCAACAGTTGTCAGCCTATTTTATATCTTAAATAATATCCCTACCTGTCAAACAAATGAAACTCTCTATTTTAATGGGACACTATTCTCTTGTATCGGAAATGATAGAACAATTATTGTTTCTCCTAGAGAAGAAACCTACTATCGTGATGGTAACGCATCTATAAACTCTGAATGTAATTATCTAAATAGCTCTGCTTGTGATTCTTCGATTGTATGTAAATTAACTTCCTTTTATCCAAACAACACAGCCCTATTAAATCGAACAACGATGTCTTATCTATCAAACGGGTGGTATCAATATAACTTTACTAACCTTTCAACAGTTGGTTTTTATAGTTCTTACGTAGATTGTTTTGAAACAAAAATTCAAGGTGGCGCTTTTACTTTTGAAGTAAACTCTCCTTATCTAAACCCTCCAGACACAACACCTCCCGAAATAACTTTAGTAGTACCAACCTCTACAACTTACGCGCAAACAACTCTAAACTTTAGTCTTACTTCAAATGAAAATTTAAGTACATGCTTTTTTAGTTTAGACAATTACCTAACAAACAATACAATGCTTGTGAATGGAACAAACGCAACAAGGTCAAACTTTTTTATAGACGAAGGAAATTATACTGGAAGGTTTAATTGCAATGATACAATTGGAAATGTTAACATAACTACAGTACTGTTTACAATCCTATTAACTCCTGATTCTCCCGAAGTATCTCCAAATAGCGGAAGTGGAGGTTCAACGAGTTCTAGTTCTTCCAGTTATAATGCCACATTTATTTGTGAGGAAGTAGAAAAGTTTTTAATAGGTCACCGGACCTCAGATGGATTTTCATACTCTTATGACAATGTAGTAAATCTTACGGATTATATTAATTTAGAACATTCACCAAAACTTTCAGTAAGTGTAGTCGAATCTTATTTAAGAGATTATTATGGCAATTGTGGGAGGGCTGTTTCTCAATTTTTATCTATTACAACTCCTTCAAATCTCTCAAATTTTCAGATAATAAACACTGAAAAGGAATGTGATATTGATATAAGTCGGACTGTAAGGATTTTTGGGCTTGAGTTTATTATGGATGGGTATATTCCAACAGGAATCCATATAAATCTCGGAGAAAAGAGCTGTAAGCAAATTGGAAGGCTTAGATGGTACTTTAAGTTAGTTGAAATTAACGAAGGATATTATGAGATTAAAGGGGTAAAACTTTGGATATTCTTTTTGGCTGGCACCCTTATCTTTGGAACTTATAAAATAAGAAAAAGTTATCTCTCCTGGAAAAAAGAAAATGACTCAGAGCTTAAGAGAAAGAAAAGGGACATCTAAACCACAATCGTTGATTTCGTAATGAAACTCATCGAAAACATCTAATTTTTCATCAAAACTTCCATCCCCAACTAATTGGCAATCCTGGGAAAAAGAATTTTTATACTCTAAAAGACTTGCTTGAAAGGAGTTTATAATTTGACTCGAATTTCCACTAGTACAATTAAATCTCAATTGATTAGGTATCTTGTAATAACACATTCCAGAATCACCTTTAATAAGATAACCTGTAATAAATCCTATCAAAAGAAGTCCAATTATGCTAACTAAAAGCATTTTCTTATTCATACTACCAAAAAGGAGTTATCTTTTATAAATGTATCTACCTTAAAATTATAACTTATTTTTTACAGAGTATTTATAAAGGAAAGAATACAATAAAACCTATGGCAAAGACCAGAAAAGGATTTGATGATATTGTAACTTTGATAGCCTTATTTGCGTTTATCGTAGTGGCCTTGAATTCTTTTACTTCTTTTGATTTATCTAACTGGTTAATTGGTACTGTTATGATTTTAGCAGGTGCTGGATTAATGCTTGAAGGCAAGATTATGACAATAAGTAAGTGGGCTAAAAACGGGATTCAGCAAGGAGAAATGGTTTATTTGTTTACCGTAGCATTTGGTTTAATTACTTTAGTCGGTGGATTTTTGAAACTTCCTTTATTTGAGATTTATGTTAATACAGGATTTAACTTTGTTATGGGTATTGTAGCGGTTATTTCTGCAGTGATTATTGGTCTTCAGAGGTGGGTTTGGAACTGATGGTAAAAAAAGGTTCAACAGTACTAAATGTCATAGGTGCTAAAGACGACTCTAAAAGTAGGCCTACAACCATTAAGGATAAAGAAGGTTTCTTTGTTGACTTTCATTATGACGATAAAAATCCTAAGAGAAATATGATGATAAGTTTACATAAGAACGGAAGCGATTATAGGGGTGTTAAAAAACCCCTTGCTACAATGCTTATCCAAGGAGAGAAAGGGACCTCATTAGCATGTACTGTTGATAAAAAACATAAACTTAAATGTCTACAGATTCCTACATCTGAGGAGATGAGTAAGAGTTCTTTTGTCGGATGGAAACACAAACATGATAAAAAGAGGTTATCTTGGCAAAAAAAATAAAATGGCAAAATCAAAGCAAAAAAGACTATTCTGCAAATGTAAAAAGGTAGATGGAACAAAGACAGTGGCTAATGGGGAGGATTGTAAATGTTCTAAGGGAGTAGGAAAGAAAACCAATTATAAATTTGTTGGTTTGGGGGAAAATCTAGAGATATGATGGCAAGTAAAAAACAAATAGCATGGAGAAAGAAGTTCGGTAGGACTGCAAAGAAATGTCAAAAGAAATCTAAAGGTGATAAGAAAAAATTAGGTAAATGTATGAAAAAGGAGTTAAAATGAAGAAATATACACAATACCCCAAGTTATGTCTAAAAAATAGATATTTAATTATAGACGAATCAAGGACTATACAGGGCGGAATTCAAGGGTTTCCCACTAAAAAAGAAGCTGAAAAAACAAAAAATAGGTTAATCGCAGAAAGAAGTAAACGTGGTCAAGCAATGTACAACAGAGAGTTTAATAGAAGTAAAAATCTAAACGTTGTTAAAGGACAAGTTGAGGTGATATGCTAAAATGAAAAAACTACTCCCAAAATTCTTTAACATAAAAAACTGGTGGAATGGATTTTTAGCTAATTTAACAATCGGTGCATTAGGTGGTGTAGTTATGCTAATTTTAACAAGCCTTCCTGAAGACTCTAAGTTTCTTTATGGGTTACTGGGTATGATTGCAATTGTTTTAGTTCCTTTACTTTATGACTTAATAATTAAGGAGATTTATGACTAATATGAAATGTCCTATCGGTAAAAAGCAAAAAGGAAAGAAGTGTGTAAGTGTTTTTAAATCAATTTCTTTTAAGAAATCATACAATCCTTTTAAAATGTGGGGGAGTTATGTTGGTTTTTCTTTAGCATATATCCTGATTTTTATAGCACAGTCTGTGACAATTAGTAAATCTGGTCTTTTACCAACGATAAATTTCTCTCCAAATTATTTTATATCTTTAGTTGCTATTCCTTATGCAATAGGTGGTTTCCTAATCGGTTGGGGAATTCACAGTTTATTTAGGAGATTTAGATGAGATATACTTCAAGAAGAAAGGTAGATGAATGTATCCTAGAAAAAAGAATAGTAAACGGAAGAAGAACTTTTAAGTGTAAAAATCTAAGAAGGCTTCCAACGGCCCAAGAGATTAT
>Ga0075122_10001766_pt1 | contig 14822 bp, 19 predicted proteins | sample AntAceMetag02UKB_FD_69790 | JGI IMG/M metagenome (GOLD analysis project Ga0075122, IMG submission 69790) | Saline lake microbial communities from Ace Lake, Antarctica - Antarctic Ace Lake Metagenome 02UKB | ecosystem: Environmental > Aquatic > Non-marine Saline and Alkaline > Saline | place... | reverse complement strand
AATAATACCTGTGTGATTTGTAATGCAGGGTTCCCTAATTCTGCAATGGTGGGAAAGAAGTGTATTATCTGTAACAAGCTGTACCCCGATGCAGAGAGTGGAGAAGAGCTTAGGCAGAGTAAATCTAAGAACAAGGCTGAGACTTTGACTGACGTAACTGTCCGTAAGATGATCTATGAAGTTCTTGATGAGGCTAACATCAAGCGTCATAAGTGTGAGAAGTGTTCGGCTCTTTTCTACAGAGCCAGCCCGGCCCAAAAGATTTGCTTGACCTGCCGCAATAATAGGGAACAGAATGTTCCCAAACTTGACAATGGAACATTGTCTAAGGAGAGCAAGTGATGCCTGATCCCACAAATGACATTATTGATGAGAATCTAGAAGAGACTACAGACGAGGTTATTGAAGAGTCTGAGGATACCACCGAAGAAACAGAGGAAAATAAGCCATCTATCCTAGATGTAATCAAGAACAAGATTAAGAGTTTTACTAATAAGGATGAAGAGACCGAAGAAGTAGCCACAGTAGTTCCTGATGACTTCTCTAAGGCTGCCTTGAATAAGGGTTGGTCTGGTGAAGACGTTAAGGAGTTTGCTAAGGACTACACAGAAGCTGAACTAGTAGAAATGATTCCTGCGTTGCTCAGTGAGGACACCGACGAGTCGGATGAAACCTCGGATATGTTTGAAGAAACAGAAACTGAGGAAACGGAGGAGGAAGATAGTCAGGAGGACGAAAAGACTAAGAAGCTCTTGGAGAGAATCGAGGCCCTTGAGAAAGCTCAAGGTAAGTCTCAAGAAGAAGACGAAAAACAAGAGTTGATTGGTTTTATACGTACCGCATCTCAGGCCTTTGATGAAGCATCCAAAGAGTTTGAGGTTTTTGGCAAGACGGAAGACCTGCCAAAGTTTCCTGATGGGCGTTTAATTCATACAAGCCCACAGCTGAAAGCTCGGAATGAGGTGTTTGACTTAGCGAACCAATTGAGGGCAACTGGGATGGGCAGTGATGATGCACTGTCAGTTTCCCTAAATGCCTACAAGGGTAAGAACCTCAAGAAGGACGTAAAACGGAATTTGATTAAGGATTTGAAAGGTAAGGAGAAACGTCTGTCTGGTAAGAGAACCAGTCACGAATCAGGGACGAAGGAAATGACAGGCCCTGAAGTAATCAAGGCCATTTTGAACAAGAACAATAAGTAGACTTTCCGAAAGGATAGATCATGGCAACGGATTTTTCATTGGCTACCGATATTTGGAATGCCACTCTGCAAAATATTGTTACGAAGCAGCCTGCACTTGCTACCTTTGCGTATAACAAATGGCAGCTGTTTAACAAATTCTTCCAGAGTGCGGTAAAGGTCAAGGGTGGAGACTCGCTCGAAGGTCACATCACTCTTGACAGTGAAGGAAATGCCCGGATGGTTGGTATCTGGGACCAGGACACCCTGGTGAAAAAGAACATTCAGAGAAAGTATACTGCTAACTGGCGTCAGGCCAAGGGTGGTATGCTGTGGAATCTCATGGAGACTTCTCTGAATTCTGGTGAGCAGAAAATCTATGATGTTTTGGAAGCACAATACAAGAGTGCTGTAAAGGATATGGTTGAGGCTGTTTACCTTAGCTTGGTGACGGCCCCTACTAGTGCCACGGATGAGGATAGTCCTAACTCCCTTAACACGTTCCTCCGCGTTGGCACTGCTTCTAGTACTGGTGGGTGGACTGGTTATCAGAGTCGCTACAATGATGGCTCGGCCCCTGGTACCGCGTATGATACCTGTGGTTTGACTTCCGCAGCCGCCACCAATGCTGGTTGGGCTTCTTACTACGCTGACCACCTTGGTAACATTGATGAGGATCTTCTGAGCATGTTGGATGAGGCTGTCCGTAAGCTCAACTTCCAGGCTCCTGTTGTGCCTCAGACTTTGGGTGCTGAAAATGGCCTGATGAACTTCTCGATGTATACCTCCAACAACGTGCTGAAGAAGCTCAATACCTTCTATGCTCAGTCTGATGATAACATGGGATACAACCGTGACAGTCATTGGGGTACCCCGACGTTTATGAGTATTCCCTTTGCATACTGTGACCTCCTGGATACCGCTCGTACTTCGCTGTATGGTACTGATCCTATCTTTGGTATCAGCCATGAGAATCTCTATCCGATCATCCACCAGGATTGGAACTTCAAAGAGATCGATGGTACTGATCCGAATCGTGCCGTTGTGAAGCAGAAGCTTATGTATCTTCGTTATCAGATGTGGTGCGAGAACCCCCGTTACGCTGGTTTTCTCCTGAGCCAACATCCTTCTAGTTAAGTTAGGTGGATAATTAATATGGTGATGACTAAGACATGCTCCCGATGTGGGATTGAAAAACCTCCTACTGCCTTTGTTAAGAACAGTGCAAGTCCTGATGGTTTGTACTCTCAATGTAAGCTGTGTAGAAAAGAATACTATCAGCATAACAGAGAGAAACAATCTGAACAGTCAAAAGTACGATATGCACAAAACAAGGAATCTAAGAAGGTTTATCAAAGAGAGTACAGTAAACGCAAGAAAACCGAAGATCCATATTGGCGTACACGAGTTACTCATATGAATTTTGCACGAGAGTATGGGTATGACTTTGAGGAACTGGAATCCTGGTATGAGAAGCAATGGATGAAGCAACAAGCTCAATGTGCAATATGTGGACAAGTGTTCAGTGATAATGAAGTTATAGATCACTGTCATTCTACTATGGAACTTCGAGGATTGCTCTGTACCCAATGTAATGTTGGGATCGGCATGTTACAAGATTCACCAGAACTGTGTACTAAAGCAAGTAGTTACTTAATTCCAAAACAATAGTAAATAAGAACATCGAAAGGATAGAAAAATGCCTAGTTATTACAGAATGCACTTGGATGAGACCCTTAAGGCTGGGATCTACGAAGGACAGGTTCCGACTCTGGATTTTCTCACCAAAGTAAGTACTACGATTGATCCCGTCTTTAAGCCGGGTGATGGGCTCGTCCTGCCTGATGGTCGAGAGTTTCGTTACGCTCTTTCGACTGGGACCGCAGCCATGAATCCGAATATGGGCTGTAACTATACTGATGTGGGCTTCATGGCTTACACCGCTTTCGCTGCCGCAGCAGCTGTAGGTGTGGTAGAGATTACTATTCCTGCAAATACCCATGTTCTACAGGCAGAGGATGCGTTGGCTGGTGGATATGTTGTTGTGTTCGATGGTGCTGGTGCGAATGACATCACCTATGGGATTACTGGCAATGATGCGACAGCAGCTGATGTTGCCTTCAAGGTAAGACTTGATATGCCTATTGCCAATGCTATTGTTGCTGGTACTGAGGCTGCTGAAGTTTATAGCAACCCCTGGAAGGCCATTGCTCAGGCCAATACGGTAGTTCTTCCTCGTTGCGGTGTCCCTGTTGTTCAGGTCTCGGCTGCGGCTAACTACTTCTGGCTCCAGACAAAGGGTATGAAGTTTGTTAATCCCCAGGCTGGTATTGGTGCCGACAATGGTGGTATGGTTGTCCAGTGGCGACACGACGGTTCGTTGCAGAAGGGTGAGACCGCTCAGGGTGCTACGGTTCCTGCTCTTGATACCAATCAGATTGCTGGTATTGTGGTCAGTGGAAGTGCCTCTGGTAATGGTCCTCTTATCAACCTGATGGGTTACTAAAATCTGTCTCCTCCTGCCCGTGAGGTTATGGGAGCAGTAGCCGGGCCAACGCTGCTTTCCTGGGAGATAGAAATGACAGTAGAACAAGCAATGAATTTGATTGTAAAATATACTGGTGATCTTCGTATTAGTAGAAATGAACATGCTGCAATTACTCAAGCCCTAGAGGTTATCAATAGGGAACTCCGTAAGTTGCCAGTTATTGCACCTGCCAAGGACCCTGAAAATGAGTAGGCTGACTCTCTCCTATCAAAATCTGTATGATCGAGTCTCTGCTTATCTTGGGCTAACAACTGAGGGCTCTAGTCCTACTGGCAATAACCTTACGTTGTGTGAAGGTATAGTAGATCGAGGCTTGCGTCAGTTTCTGTACCCCATTGATGAGAAAAATGGTGTACGCCACACTTGGTCTTTTGTACAACAGTACTGGACTTTCCAGACAGAAGAGGATAAGTGGAAGTACGCTTTGCCCATAGATTTCTCTGACCTCTTGTCTGACCTTTCCTATGATTCGGAAGATGCTTATCCTCCGCTGAAGAAAAGAAGTGGACAGCAGATCAAGAAGATGCGTGCTATAAGTGTTTCTTCTAGTTCTCCTGAGTACTACGCCGTAGTCCCAACTCAGTACGATATTGAAATTGGTACTAAGTATGAACTGTGGCTGTACCCCGTTCCCAGTCAAGCTTATAAGCTCTCTACCTTTTACAGGTTGGACCCCACTCAGCTAGACGCTACCTCAGATTTAGCCATCGGTGGGATTGCTTCTATAGAGGCTATTTTGGAATCGTGCCTTGCAGTAGCAGAGACACAAGAGGACGATAACAAGTCTACTCATCACCAACAGGAAGCACGTAGATTGATACAAACTCTCATTCGTTTTGATAGTGGTAAGACTGATACTGATGTTATTGGTAATCTGTATGATAATCGGGAAAGCCATAAGATTGTCTTCCCTGATGTTGATTTCACAAACGACGTTTACTAGACAATAACAACTATTCTGGAGTAACTATGTCCGCATTTAACTGGTTTAATACTGAGCAGAAGGCGTTCGACATGCGTACCAAGTCTCTTACGACCGCAGATGGTGACATTACCTACACGGCTAAGACTGGTAGAACTGACGACAACTTTATTATTGATCGTGTGATAAAGGTAACTACCACATCTACTTTTGACATGACTATTACTGTTCCCGATGGTGTTTATTATGGGCAGCAATTACTGGTTATCATGGAGGTAGAAGGTGGAACTGACACTGTTGACGTGACTACGACCACAGGTGACAATGGAACTCAGTTGACCGCAGCTGGTGGGTATAATGTTCTTATGTATCATGGTGATACTCTTGGTTGGGCTTTGATTGCCTCCAGTGCTACCTAAGAAATAGTTTAAAGGAATTCTGTAATGGGAAACGCATATTACAAGTTGTCCACTACAAAAGGACAGCCTGAGACTATTGGCACCGCATCGGTTCAAGGAACTACTCTTGCAGTTGGGGGTAGAACTTGGGCCGATGTGAAGACTTATTTCAGAGATACCCAGACTACATATCTGGGCTATACTGTTCCATTGGGTATCAATTCTGGTGAATTTAGATTTCAAACTAAGGCAGAGGATGATGCTCAGGTTGTAGAAGTCTGGGGTTCCAGGGGAACAGATCACTTTACCCTCTTGGCTACCCTTACACTTACTGGTGGAACACAGACGGCTGACAGTAGTTTGGTCTTTGTTGATACCATTGTTGCTAGTACTGAGAATCTTCCGAAGGCTGGTGTTGTCTGTGATAATGCCGGTGATGGAATCTGTAGGTACTCTGTTGATCTTTGTGGTTTTGATAAGATCCTTGTTATGGCTACCACCCTGGCTGCTGGTACAACTCTGGCGGTACAACTTGGAGGTTACTAGAATGCAAATTCTTAGAAGCTTCAATTGGAATGACCAGGATTATACTGTCGTTGAGGGTGACGACGGCCAGAGGATAGAGCTTCGATGTAATGCCAAAGAGGCTCCTGCTATATACTTAAAGCTTAGCAAGATCGTTGACGTGCCACAACCAGCTAGACTAGAAATCACAGAGTACCAAGACAAGGTACTGCTGGCCGAGGTAAAGCGACGGGATATTAAGCAAGTAATACTCGGGGAGGCAATATGACTGCTGAAATCCTGAAAAAATATATATGGAATGAAACCGAGTATTGTAACATCCTGTATGGAGATGCTACTTGCATTACTCTGAGAGGCGAGATAGGGCAATACACAGATGAGCAGTGGATTCTACTGGCTCTTGAACTGTATGCGAATCTGCCGGAAGAGATTGATCCGATGTTGCAGATACTACATAGTTGTACGGATCAGATGATAGTTGACGAAGTTATTCGTCGGCACCTGGAATTGGTTGTAGCTGGGGGAGCAGTTTAATGCAGCCCGACCACAGGGAATGTATAGACAGGCTCCATGCGATTGCGGAAGAGTACCACAAACAAGGGATTCGTTCCGAGGATCAATGTGCCCTTCGGTGGTCTGCGAATATAGTGGCCATTGAAATGAATAAAGGGGAGGCCACATAATGGCTATCATAACTTCTACAGCTACCGGAGCATGGGATACAGGTGCAACTTGGGTTGGTGGAGTTAAGCCCGCCAACGGTGACTCGGTGGTAATCGCCACTGGGCACATCGTGACATTCGATGCTGATCTATCCGGTGATGGAATCGACCTCGCAGGGCTGACTATTACTGGAACACTCACGGCTGATACTACGGCTGGGGCCTACACGCTTAAATGCTCTGCTGACATCACCGGGGCCGGTACGTTCAATATCGGTTCGTCTGGTGCGGATTACCCTATCACTTGCACCTTCCTTATTGACTTCGATACAACGGCTTCATCTATTGATGGGACTCCAGGATTGACCTGCAACTTCTACTGTGTGAATCCAACTAATCCTGTGATTGAGTTGACGGCCTTAGAGGCCATAGGCCAAACCGAACTTGGGGTAACTACCGACGTCACTGGCGACACCTGGGCTGTAGGTGATGCCGTTCGTATTGACAATATTGATGCTGGTGTAGATAGTGAGGCACGAACGATTGCTGCCGGGGGTATCTCGTCCGACCACATAGATGTCACCGCGGGTTTGACGGCAGAGAAGATTGCTGGGTCAAAGGTTGTTCTTGTTACCCGCAACATCAAGGTTACAGGAAGTACTGGGTTTGCGTTTGATGATGTCAGTGGTTCCAATCTTGGGTGTGAGATCAGTGGCTGTACCAGCGGGTACACTGTAAGTGTTTCTAACACCATAAGCGGGGTAACTAGTGGTTGCTCCGACGGGATCAATGCCAGCTATTCTAACACCATAAGTGGTCCTTTTAGTGGGTGTGGCAGTGGGGTTTATCGTAGTTATTCTAATGCCATAAGTGGTGCAATCAGTGGCTGCACAAATGGGCTCAATGAGGCTTATGCAAACATCGTAAGTGGTTCTATCAGCGGTTGTGGCAGCGGGGTCCTAAAGAGTTATTCTAATGCCATAAGTGGTCTTGTTGACGGTTGCACGAATGGGCTTAACGGCAGTTTTTCTAACTTTCTAAGTGCTGGCCTTAACAACTGTGCCAACGGATTTGTAACCAGCCCTTCAAATACCGTCAGTGGTGTTATTACTGGATGTGTAAATGGGCTTAACACCTCCTATTTTATCACCCTATATGGCGTTGATTTTTCAACCACCACGGCTGAAAATGCTTCCTATGCAAGCACCTCTATCCCAGCATGGGCCTACACCAACTCCTACGACCACGACGCCACCACCGGAAAATTCAAGTCGTGGACTAAAGGAGGAATTACTTTAAGTGAGGTTACGACCGTTCCGACTGGCTTTACTCAAGGTTACAAGATGACCTGTGAGGATGCAGACAACGCTGCGTTCCACCAAGAGGAAGTGTCATTGGAGCCGGGCGAAACATTGGAGGTCAGCGGGCAGATCAAGTTTGCTGACAGCCACGCGGCCTACCTCCCGAGACTGGAACTGATTGATCCTGGTGCTGACCCGTTGTGGGGCTCTGGTGAGGCTGTGTTGGCTACAGATAGTGTAGCAAGTGGCACCTCGACTGATTGGCAGGCGGTTTCTGTGAGTTACACCAATTCGACGTCACTGGCTAAGCCCATCCTGGTCCGAACGCTGGCGAAGCGGGCATCCGGCGATGTGTACTTTGGTTGGGTTGAAGATAAGGACTATCCTGCTGTTGGTGACGTTAACTATGGTACCAGCTTCGATCATGGTTCTACCGGAACCTTACGTCCTGGTGCTGTTGACAATAGATATAGATATAACTATTAAGGATACCCAATATGGCCAAGTATAGAGAATCAGAGAAAAAAGATTACATGAAGTATTATAAAAAGACAAAGGCTGCTGGTAAGCCTACTCTTACCTTTGCTAAGTGGTTGGGACCTAATTGGAAATCCCCTAAGAAAGCTTCCAAAAAGACCAGTGGAGCAGCAAAAGCTAAGTCCAAGGATACTGTTAGGACTAAGGCTGTTTCCAAGGGAGCCTACTCTGCTGGGCTGACTAAAGAAGAGTTGGCTAAGTTTAGGGGGAAGTAATCTCACGAAATCCGTAGGATTTCAGTTAACTATAATTTCAAGGAAATTATGTGATGCAGAAGCTGGCTTTACCAATCAGGGGGATCTCAAAGGGTCTGACTGTAGCCGTGACTCCACAAGAGTATACCACGAATATTAGTAATGTCCGCCCTAGGGATGTTTTGGAACAGCGGATCAGGTTGGGACAAAGACCAGGATTAGCTAAGTGGTCTAGTGTACAAGTTGGTGCTGCTTCCAATCCGGTAGTAGCTATTTGCTCAGTTTCTTCAATTAGTTAGAGATTATGGCTGATCTAAGAGAAAACTATACTGGTGATCCGGGCGAAGAGTCTGGGCAGTTCTTCTATAATGATATCTTTTCAGAGGTTCACACCTATGCCCAAACCTTCTTAACCACTGCTGGTGGTAACATAGAGTATGTGGACATGCTCTTTAGGTCTTCCGTCGGCACTACCTCTGATACTGTTGTCAACATGTCCATACAGGCTTTGGATGGCGGCGGTAAGCCAGATGGTACTCCCTTAGAAACAGCTTCAATTACTATTCCAAAAACTCAGACTACTTTCACATATCAAACTTTGACTTTAGCCGCTCCTCTGACTGTTACGGACGCCACTAGCTATGCCATTGTTTTAGAAGCCGGCACTGCTGATGCAGATCATTTAGGACAAGTTGCTGCTAACGATACTGGAACAGCTTATTCAGATGGAGCAAAGTTTTATACAACAGATGGTGGAGCTTGGACAGAAACAGGTTCCTCAGATGATTTGGTATTCAAAAATTATGGTGCTGCTCATGCCAAAGCAGACAACCCAACTCCTACGGATGCAGATACCGAAGTTGACTTCTCTGGTGGTGTGCTTGACTGGGATGGGACAGGTGATACTTACACTGTCCACGTTGCAAATTCGGGTGGAGGATTCATAGCCTCGGACATAGTAGTGACCGATACCGCTGCTACAACCTACACTTTAACTACTGCCCAGAAGGCTAAGTTTGCTGGATTGACTGATGTGCTGTACTGGCGAGTAAACTCTACCAAGTCTGGATCAACTCTTACTGGAGATACTTGGACCTTTGACCCTAGACCAGGGAAGGCTTCTGTTCCTACTCCGACTGATGCAAATACCGGTATAGCCACTAGCACTGACTTCTCCTGGACCTTAGGAACTAATGGTACTACTAATGAATTGCTCATTGATGGGGCATCATACTTAGACAGTAGTGATGTCACTTATTCTATGACCTCTGATCTGTTTATTTATGAGGCTGCCGTCGTTTGGCGGGTAGATACCACTAATGAGTATGGTACTACCACTGGGGATACATGGACCTTTGATGCTCAGGCATTTGGTATGCTTAGAGTTTCTTACACCTTGATCCCTGGTGGAAGTGGTGATGGGCCTTATGACGCAACTCCTGGAACCGAAGGAACAGATTATTGGGTCACTGGTGACAACAACGTTATAACTGTTAAACGATTAGTAGTAGCCGCAAATAACAAAATTCACTATGAAAGCTTCGGATAGCAGGAGACTGTTTTGGCAATTGCAATTACTAATATAACCAATGTTCTCCGGTTAGTTGCCTGTGGAAATGATATAGCTTATTATGAGGATATTAACGTGGCTGCTGGAACTATGACCGCCTTAGCTGCAAGTGATGCTGACATTGATACGAGTGATAATCTCAATATGTTTGAGGGGTTCCAAAAAGTCTATGTAGTGAACGGAGCCAATCTTAAGGTCATTGATTTTAAGAATGCTGAGCTTACTCACGGGGCTTTGGGTACCCAACATGCTGTTGGTGATATTCTAACTCAGGCTGTCACAGCGGCTGTAATGGTGGTGGACTTTACTAACACTGCCAAGACTAAGACCTATGGGTATGTGACTTCTGGAACATTTAACTCTACTAACGCTGTAACAGGTTCTGGTTCTGGATCTGGCTTTACTCCCACTGGTACTGATACTGGGGTTCCTGGAGGTAATGATCCTCACTGGTATGATTGGACTGTCTATCCTGGTGGAGCTAGTGGAGCTATGATCGCCAAGGCTTATCTTGGTTGCTTGTATAGAGGCCGATGTGTGATTAGTGGCAATCCCAATTATCCATATCAGTGGTATATGAGTAAGGTGGGTGATCCATACAACTGGGTATATGGAGCTAATAATGCTCTATCTGCTATTGCCGGAAAGGATGGCAAGGCAGGAGAACTAGGCGATGTTATTAGAGCCTTGATTCCTTATCAGGATGAGTATCTCTTGTTTGGGTGTGCTAATTCCATCTGGGCCTTGAGAGGAGATCCCGCTGATGGAGGCTCACTTACGCCCTTGAATGTATCTATAGGTGTTTTTGGAAACCAATCCTGGTGTTTTGATGCTGGGATGAATCTGTACTTTGCAAGCAAGAGTGGAATACATAAGATCCCTTATGGGTTTGGCCCAATTCAGAATCTCTCTCAGTTTGTTCTTCCCAACCTAGTAGAGGATACCAATATTGATCCTGCTATCCATAGAATTACAATGGGATATGATAGAGAACGGGAGGGAATCCTAATCTCTATTACCACAATTGATACTGGAGCCAATGTTTGTTACTGGTATGATATAGGAACTGAGGGATTCTATCCTGAGTCCTATCCCGCTACTTGTGGTGCTTACTCAATGTTCTTTCACTCTGCTAATGATGACGCATATCGAAAGCTCCTTATTGGGTGTACAGATGGATACATTAGAAAGTTTGATGGAACTGCTAAAGACGATGTGACTACCAATGGGACTACTGCTATCTCATCTTACATGACGCTACCTATTATTACAGTTGAGGAAGACGATACTGATCTCAAGATAAATTCAGTGTTGGTGACTACTGCTGGGGGAGCAGCTGGTGGTGCGGCGTCTGATACAGACTCTGTTGATGTTGAAATTTACACAGCAGACGGAGCAGAGGAAGTAGTAGAAGCTATAGAGGATGGGGATACACCACTACACAATACTACAATTACTGGGCCTGGAAAATCTAATAGACTCAGGAATAGAACCAGGGGCAAAGCAATCGGAATTAGACTAGCAAATGATACGGCCACTTCTACTTGGGCTATAGAGCGGGTGTCCGCGAACGTAAAGGAAGTATAGTTATGATACAGTCAACAGGTTCAGGATATTCCAAGACAGCAAAGAAGAAACCTACTTCTTCAGGAGGAGCTTGGGGTGGGGGTGGAGCTATGAGCCCTGAAGACCAAGCCAATCAGGCCAACTTTGACAGAGAACAAGAGATCAGGAACCTACTAGATGAAGTCATTGGAACCTATTCTCCTGCAGGCTCTGGCGGTGGTGGTTCGTTTGGTGCTGGTACTGAGGCCATGATTGAGCGTCAGAAAACCAAGGCTATCGGACAGGGAACTCAGAGTTTGATTTCTTCTGGTCTGTATGGATCTACCATGACAGCTGGATTGGGAACCGCGTTTGAAGAAGACGTGGCAATGCCCACTAGGTTAAAGCTAGAGGACTTGAGAACCCAAAAATATTCAGATGCTTTGGGACAGAAGGCGGGCTTTATTGAAGGCATTGAAGATCAATCTCCCTCTTATGAGACAATGGCTAAACTTACTTCCCAGGCTAACTCTGCACCAGAATCTTCTCTTAGTGATTGGTTGGCACAGAATTTTGGAAGCACTCCTAATCCTACTAAGTCCGCTTCCTCACAAGCTAGTGCTCAGTCCGCTAAGGCTGAGACCTCCCGCTGGCAGAAACAACAGACTGGTAATCTGGCTAAATTGAAATCCCAATATGGATACTCAGTATAATGTCAGTGGGCTCAAGAGTACCATATATTGCTAATGTCATTCCTGAAGACTGGAACTCGGTACTGAGGTTCAGCCGGGATGTACAGAAGTATATGTCTACCCTGGCTAATTCTGAGCAGACTATCTACACCACAGAGCTATTCATCACAGGCAGCACTGCTTCTAGACTCTTGGCTACTGATGCTTCTCAGGAAGTAGTTAGTACCGATCTAGCATCCTGGGTCACAGGAACAGCCAATCAGGTTATAGTTACAGATGATACAGATGGAACGATAACACTCTCAACCCCACAGGATATTAACACTACGTCTAGTCCAACCTGGGTAAATAACACACTTACTGGATATCTTACAGCGGGTGGAAACATAACAAGTACAGCAGGAGAAATTCGTTCTGGTGTCCTAGATACTTATCGTGGCTTCTTTAGAGCGTATGGCCATGCTACTGGGAATGCCTGGGGTGGGACACTTTATCTTGAGCCTTCTGCTGACTATGATACCGACATTGGTGCGTATATTCTATCGGCCTATGAGGATGACTTCGTTATTCAGAGTGGTGGGGGAACAAGCTGGTTCAGGATTGATGGGCCAACGGGTGGCATTACAATTGCCGGGACTCTTGAGTCAGTTGGTGTTGCTACTCTAGCTGATGCTTCTTTGTTGAAGACTAGTGCCGCACCTACTACTGATGCAATGATTGCCAACAAGAAGTATGTAGATGACTCTACTGCTGCTCCTGCTGCCCACGTACATGACGGAGACACCCTACAGTTAGATGGAATCAATAGTGATGGTGGAGCCTTTTCCTTTGATACAACTGGAACCGTAACCTTTAATGAGTCAATAACAATGTCCGCTGGCAAGGACTTAACAATTCCTGGTCACATTATCTTCAATACAAACAACTCTTACATTGGCTTTGCCAACCCAAGGATTACCTTCAATGATACAGATGACCGGCTTGAGCTTACTGGTGGTTTAACTGTTTCTGAGGGTGGTGTCTTCCAAATAGCTGGGGATGATCTATCGGTAACAATCAATGCTCATGCCTATTCCGCATTACAGGTAGTAAATAATAGGTCAGCCCAGAACACTGACTCTGCTTTTGACTTCTACAAGTCACGGGGAACACCGGCTCTCCCAACAACAATCTTAGATGGCGACTGGCTCACTAAGTGGAGATTCTTCAGCCATAATGGCACAGCGTTCGCACAGACCGGCGGATTCATATATGATACGTATGATATCGGTAATAATTACGGAAAGTTCAAGTTCTACTACTATGCGGGGAATACGTTTTTCCATTTTGAAACAGGGGCCGAGTACACCAGAATAGGTGATATCACAAATGCTGATTATATCAACATAAGTACCGCTAACGGCGACTTGACTTTTGTTGGGGATTCTGGGTTCTACCCCAGACGTGTTACTCAAAGTGCAGAGCCAGCTAATGGTACTGGCGTTACACAGATCGATGTAGGGGAGCTTATAATCTGGAGAGATCCAGATGACAATAAAACATACCTATTGTATCAGGATACTGACGAAGGTGTCAGAAAAAGTGAGCTAACTTAATGAAAAAAAGATACAGAAAAGGCAAAGATATCTCTGGTCAAGTTTTTGGAAGATTAGTAGCTTTAGAGCGTATTGGTTCCTACAAGCATGGAGGAGCCCTTTGGTCGTGCTGGTGTTCCTGTGGGAATTATCTGGACGTTCCAGCCAGTCGAATAATAAATGGGAATACAAAAAGTTGTGGTTGTTTGGCCTCTGAATGTCACTCAAAGACTATGTCAAAACTTTTCTATATTCATGGCTTGGCCCACAGCAAAGCAGCCCAACTTCATTATGCAGCTAAAGGAAGAGCCAAAAGAAGTGGGATACCGTTTGATATTACCATAGAGCATGTTAATGAATTGCTCAGCACTGTAAAATATTGTCCGATCTGCCAAACTAAATTAGAATCTCATACCTTGTTGGCTAAATCAAACAGTGCATCCTTAGATAAGTTTATTCCAAAAAATGGATATACAAAAGACAATGTTTCTATTCTTTGTTTTCGTTGTAATTCCATAAAGCGGGATGCCACTATTGAAGACTTGAAACAGATATTAGCTTGGATGCAAGTCAGAAAATCGGAGATGACCTAATCATGGGAATAGAATTCAAACATGGAGCAGCAGAAGTTAAAGCACTGGCAGCACAAGCTGGGAAAGCTCAGGCTGCTAACGTTGCATTGAATCAACGATTCACAAAAGATATGGCAATGATGGACTACCAGTTCAAGCTTGCTGGCGAGCAGAGAGCTAGAGCTTGGGATCTTGAGAAGATGGAGATCGCTTCTCGGAATGATTTCCAGCAGGAGGAAACTGCTAGGGTTCAGAAACAACAGCAGTGGAGCCTTATCAAGAAACAGATTGAGGATTCAGATATTCTAAGTGAGCCACAGAAAGAACAGGCCCTACATGAGAACTTTATGAAGCTTCATGGCGGTGTGGTTCCCAGGCAGAAAAGTGTTGAAGAGCAAATGATGGAAGCTGCATTCAATGGCCCACAAGGTGGTGGAAAGACTGGAGGACCAACACAAGGGTCGCAGGATACTGCTCAGTCTAGTCCAGATCCCGGTCGTTCCCTCGGCGTTGTTGAAACCCCAGAAGGTATGCAAGTTATGTCCCCAGATGGTGGGATGAAGCCAATCAATCAAAGCGGTATGGTCAATGTAATTAACCCT
>Ga0075122_10001765_pt1 | contig 14827 bp, 12 predicted proteins | sample AntAceMetag02UKB_FD_69790 | JGI IMG/M metagenome (GOLD analysis project Ga0075122, IMG submission 69790) | Saline lake microbial communities from Ace Lake, Antarctica - Antarctic Ace Lake Metagenome 02UKB | ecosystem: Environmental > Aquatic > Non-marine Saline and Alkaline > Saline | place... | reverse complement strand
TATTTATTTTTTTAATATTAATATAGATAGGAAATCTTCTAATTTCTATATTTTTTTTAAAAATTTTTATTTTATAAAAAGATGATATTTCATAGATTATAATAGTTAATAATTCAAATATGAAAATACCAAAAAAGAAAATAATTAATATTTTGATAGGTTCGGGGTTTTTTTGAAAAGTTAATAGGGTAAAAATTAAGGAAAGAATTATTACTGTTATGGGGGTAGAAATGAGAAGATTGTACTCATTGTGGTCAAATTTTTTTTGAATAAATAAAGGATTGCTTTTATTTTTCATAATTTTTTTAGTATAATAGTTTTTAATAAGCTTTGGTGCTTTTTTTAATTATGGATATGGAGAGAATTTCTACAGGGAGTTTTGATTTGAATGATTTTTTGAGTGGCGGGTATGAAAAAGATATAATTACTATGCTCGCTGGGAGTCCGGGAAGTGGTAAAACTAATCTTTGTATTTTGGCTGCGTGTAGTCAAGCTAAGGATGGAAATAAGGTTATTTTTATTGATAGTGAGGGTGGATTTAGTGTTGAACGTGTTAAACAAATTGTTGGAGAAAAATATAAAGATATTTTGGAGAATATTTTGATTTTGTCACCTGTTAATTTTTTAGAGCAGAAGAAATGTTTTAGTCGGCTTGTTGAGGAATTAAAGACGGGGCATGTTAGCTTGGTAGTGGTGGATTCAATGGCTCTTTTGTATCGGTTGGAGTTGGGGGATGCGGTGCAGGCGGGGTTGGAATATGGAGTTAGCGATGTTAATCGTGATGTTGCTAGGCAGATGCAAATGTTAAGTGAGATTTCCCGAAAGCAGAAAATTCCAGTATTGATTACAAATCAAGTTTATAAAAAATTTCTTAGTGATGAGGATCGAGATTCTGGGAAGGTTCAGGTTACAAATATTGTTGGGGGAGACTTGTTTCGTTATTGGAGTAAATGTATTTTGGAGTTGTCGGCGGAGTCGGGGCGTAGGGATTTGAAATTATTGAAGCATAGAAGTTTGGGGGAAAAGAAGATGGATTTTATTATTAATGATGCTGGCATATTCAAGCGAGGGTTCTTTTGAATTCTTTTTGGTTTTGTGTCCCATTGGTTTAGTATAATAATATTTAAATATTGTTTATCTGTGAGGTAGTTTATGGTTGGGAGCAATATGGACAGGGGTGCTTTTGCTAATTTAGCAAATAGAGCTTATAAAAGAATTAAGGATTCTGAGGAGGGCTCTGATTTGTGTGGTATTCTTGAAGCTGTTAGGGGTGGAAGGTTTTACGGTGATTTACCTGTCATTGATACATTTTCTTCTTATAATTCTTCTGCTGTTTTAGTTGTGCGATATTTGGGTGAAGATGGTTTAAGTGATAAGCTTTTTTTGAGTAATCCGGAGGAATTTTTTCATAGAAAAATTGAAGAGATTGCATATTTTTTATATGAGGATTCGGGCGAACAGGATGCGGATGCGAATTGGTTTAAGGCTAGAAATTCTTTGGTTGCTGAAATTTGTAAATATAAAGATGTTTTATGGTCAGGTTTTAATGAGGGTAGTGTTCCTGAAAAACTTTAGTTATAATTTTGTTTATCCCACAAATTAATTTAAATCTAAATTCTTTCTTTGTTCTATGGAAAAGGATATTAAATTTGAAGTTTTGAAAAAGATTGCTAATACAAATTTTAAAACTAGGAATATGTCTGTTATGAGTAAATTTGAGACGATTTCTCCTCCGTCGGTATTTATTGGTTCTGGGTTGAAATATCCACTTGTTAGTGTTGGGATTCTTTCGCCTTTGGAAAAAGAGGAAGAGGCTTGGATGTATGACAGTCCGAGGTATTGGGCGAAAAATAATTTTGAGATTCAGGATGTGGTTAATTTGCGTGAGAATCTTTTGAATTCTAAATTTGAGTCTAAAGCGACGGATACGAGATTGAATAATAAATTTATTGAAGTTGCTAAGGAGGTTGCTATTTCTCAGAATCCTTTAGATGTTGAGATTGAATTGAAAAGTAAAATGCAGGTTGGAAAGCAGAATGATAAGGTTTTTACTCCTCATGGTTTGCGGGCGCCTTTGAAAAATGCTAAAGTTATTGATAATGTTAAGGTTCCTCAGAAGTTGGATAAGGTTATGAATGATGAAGTGAAGGCGTCGGAGGGAATAAGTATGCTTTATAGAAATAATTTTGATGAGTATAGTTTGTCTAAGATTTTGTCTGTTGGGGTTCTTGGGATGAAGAAATCTAAGAAATTGGTTCCGACTAGATGGAGTATTACGGCGACGGATGATACTATTTCTAAGGAGCTTTTGAAAAATATTCGAGGATATAAATGGGTTGATGAATATGAGTTGCGTTTTGGTGAGTTTATGGGTAATTGTTATTTAATTATGTTTTTTCCTGGAGTTTTTAGTTTCGAGTTGTTTGAGTTATATTTGCCTAGTAGTAGTTGGAATCCTACAAATGAAATTAAGGCGTCGACGGATTGGGAAGGATTTGGGGGGCGAAAGGGGTACGCATTTAATACGGCGGGGGGATATTATGCAACAAGGTTGCCTATTTTGGAATATATGGAAAAGATTAAGCGTCAGGCGACAGTTGTGGTGATACGAATTGAGCAAGCGACGTATTGGGCGGCGTTGGGGGTGTGGGTTGTTCGTGAAACTGTGAAAAAAACAATGGAAGGAGAATCAATGAAGTTTGATAATAAAGAAAAAATGATTGAAAGTTGTAAAAAGATAGGAAAGATAAAATATGATTATGATTGTTCTCAGATTTTAAATAAGAGCAAACTTTTATGGCAGATAAATACTCAAAAAAACTTGGGTGAATGGATATAAATAAATCAACTTTTTCTTTAGAAAAGAAAAGTTGGCAAAAGAAAGGCTAAGTTTTTAATATAAATATTTAAAAGGTTTCTATAATAAGGTTTTTTAATGGTTTACGATTTTGGAGATAAGGCTCATGAATCTGAGTATGTTGAGGGAGCTGCTGAGTGTGTTTTAGATTTTGCAAGATTTATGCAAGAAAGGCAGAGTAGGAGATTTGTTAGAAAGAATGGGTTTCCAAAAAGATTATTTTTTGTTAATGAGTATAAGAATTATAAGGATTTTAAAAGTGAACGAGAGTTTGAGGTTGGTTTAAGGATGGCTGAGTTGGAAAGGATGCGTCGTTTGGGTATAGAAGGAGTAAAATATTCTCTTTCTAATGTTGAGGGAAATTGGCCTGAATCAGCTAGTTCGGAGGTTGTTAAGCTTAACTCAGGATATAATAAGGCATTATTGATGTATTTAATGGAAGTTATTCCCAGAGAAGAAATGGTTGCAGATGATGGTATTTTTTATAAGAAAGATTTTGATTCTTTGTTGGATGGTTTTCCTATTTTTGGGAGAGGTGGAATTTGTAAACATTTGGTTGATTTGGGTTCATTGGAATTTAGAAGTCCTACGGATTCAGAGAAAGCTTCTTTTGGAATGGCGTATTCTGAATTAGAAAAGGGCAATTATAGTTTGTCTTTGGCTTGAGATTTTTAGAGTAAATTTTTTATCACAACCTTTAAAAAGCAAAATCATTACTCTTTTCTATGGTTAAAGATAGTATTGAAGTGAAGAACGAAGTTGAAGAAGTTTTAGTTGAGAAGACTCCAGTTTTAAAAGAAACTGCTGAAGATGTTGTTCCAGCTGAAGAATCCGAAGAACCTAAGGAGAAAGCTAAAGAAAAAGAAAAAAAGGTTAAAAAATTGTCTCAAGGAGATTATGAGAAAAAAGTTTTAGAATTAGCTGAAACTGGACTTACATCTGAGAAGATTGGTCAAAAATTAAGAGATTTAGGTATTCATCCTAATGATTATGATGGAAAGATTTCTAAGATTTTAGGAGATAAATATGTTAATGCTGATTTAAAAAATGTTGAAGAAAAGTTTGATAGAGTTGAAAAACATTATTTGAATAATAAGCAAGATAAGAGAGCAAAAAGAGAGAAAGATAGAATCTTTTCACAAATTAGAAAGTTAAAGAAGTATTTCGGAATTGAGATAATTAAGAAGAGAAATATGAAGAAAGTTAGAAAGTAGATTTTTATGACAATATTTAAGTAGGTTATTTTTATACCTAAGTTATGGAAAAAACACTTGAAAATAAAATTTCTAATGTCCCTATTTTAAAAGTTTTAGAGGGAGTTAATCTTCATCTTGCTATGCAAAAGCCGAATGGTGCCAATAATCATCCTCGAGATATATTAAGACAAAAGATATTCTTTGATATTGATTTTGTTGGGGATTCTTGTGATAAAGAAGTTACATTTGGAGAGCTTTCTAAAGCGCATGAAGAACGTTATGTAGAAATTGTTTAGGTTTTGTATGAAGCAGTTGCCGATTTTAATTATCCTGTTCCAGATTATTTTTAATTTGTTTAATTTTGTGATTTATCAAAACATTTATAAGTATACTAGGTATACTATATATACATGGAAACAACAATAAAAATTTCAAAAGAAACAAAGAAGAGAATTTTGTCTTTAGATTTGGCTGAGAAGGGGAAATCTTTTGATATGATTGTGAATGAGTTGGTGAGTTCTTATCAGAAATCCAAAGTTAAGTATATTAATGATTATAAAAAATGGGAGCAATCGTTTAAGATTTATGAGAAAGAGATGATTAAGCATCAGGAGTCTGTGAAAAAATATAAAAAAGAGGAAAAAGTTTGGGAAAAACTTCTCTTGTGGGCTAAAACTAAGGGGTTTAATCCGTAAGTAGAATTTGTTTAATTTTGTAGTGAAATTTTTGAAACCATTCTATTGTGAATATAAAACTTCTTAAAGGTTTTTTTGTTTTTGATATAATGGGAGAGAGTGATTTGAATTTTAAGATTTGTGAAGTTGCTGGAAGTTTTGTTGAGAGGAGTAGGAATAAGGATATTCTGGTTGTTAGTCATTTTGATACGGATGGAATTTCGAGTGCTACTATTGCGACTAAATCTTTGAGGAGAATGGATAGAAGTTTTTCTATTGAGATTGTTAAAAGTTTAGAAAGGGATTTTATTATGAATTTACCTAAGGATAAGGTAATATTATTTTTGGATTTGGCGTCCAGTAGTTTTTCTCATATAATAGATGCTAACCTTAGTGATGTTTTTATTTTAGATCACCATGAAGTTGTTAGCGATGTTCCTGATTCTATAAATATTGTAAATCCTCAGCTTCATGATAAAGAAAAGCTTTCGGGGGCGGGTGTTACTTATTTATTTTTTAAGGAAATTGATGAAGGAAATATTGATTTGGCTAAATTAGCTGTTCTTGGAATGATTGGAGATAGAATGGAGCGAGAGATAGAAAGAGTTACTAATGGTATTGTTTGTGATGGTGAAATTATCAAGAAGCGAGGTCCTATGATTTATCCTTCTACTAGGCCCTTGAATAGAACTTTAGAATTTTGCTCTAATCCATATATACCAGATGTTACAGGAGATATTCGTGGAGTTTTGGATTTATTGAGGGAAGCTGGATTGAATCTTCCGGGCGGGGGATATCCTAGTCTTTTGGATTTGGACGAAGAAGAGATGGGGAGACTTACTACTGCTATTATGCTTAGAAGTCCAAAGATAAAACATGAAGAATTAATTGGAGATATTTTTCTTATAAAAATGTTTAATAAACTTGAAGATGCTAGGGAGTTTTCAGCTATGGTTAATGCTTGTTCTAGAATGGGTGATTCTTATTTGGCGATTCGTCTTCTTTTGGAAATTCCAAGTTCTAAAAAAGAGGCTGAAAAAATTCATGTAAAATATAAACAGTTTATCGTTGGTGGATTAAAGTATGCGAAAGAGACTCATGATAAAATTGAGGGTAAGGGGTTTATTTTAATTAATGGGGGAGATGAATTAAAGGATACTATTGCGGGAACTGTTGCTAGTATTTTATCTTCTTCTAATATTTATGAAAATGGTAAAGTTATAATTACTACGGCGTATTATGACGATAAGGTTAAGATTTCGGTTAGGCGATGTGGTCGTGAGGGTGGGGAAAATTTACGAGAGATTTTATCTAAGATTATTCTGAAATTTGAGGGGGAAGTTGGTGGGCATAAGTTTGCGGCGGGGGGAATAATTAAGCAAAGTCAGGAAGATGAATTTATTCGAGAAGTTAGAATGTTTTTTGAGCCAGAGGTTGTAGAGTTGGAAATGGTAAAAAAAAGAGAAGCTAAAGAGAGAGTGGAATTATCATTAAAAAATGGAGATGTTAATGAAGTTACTGAAAGAGTTAAGGATGTTCCAGAAGAATATGACATGTGGGGAAAAAAGAAAGTTGATAAAGTGGAAGAGGTTGAGAAAGATAAGATTATTGAGGAAAAAGAACTTGCCTTGAAAGTTGAAGAAGTTGTTGAGCAAAAGGTTGAAAATAATTTTAAAGATGATTCTAAAGATGCGGTTATAGTAGAGCAGACTGTTCCTTTAGGGCAAATGCAATTATAAAATTTAAGAGTTGTTAACAGCAAGCTTTAAAATGCTCTTTTTTCTGTTATTTTTATGGGAAGTTTGGAAGTTGGAGACATTGTATTATGTACAGTTGAGCGTATTGAGAAAGCGGTAGTTTTTGTAAGAATAGATGGGAATGGAATGGGAAGTATAATTTTGTCAGAGATTGCGCCTGGTAGAATTAGAAATTTAAGAGATTATGTTGTTCCAAAAAAAGTTATCATATGTAAGGTTTTGCGAGTTATGGAAAATAGAATTGATTTGTCTCTTCGTCGTGTAACTCCGAAAGAGCAGAAGGAATTAAGAGAAATAAATAAGTATGAAAAAAGTTCTAAAAGTATTTTGAAGAGTGTTTTGGGAGAGGATTATTTGAAGACAATTGAAATTATTTTAAAAGAAGGTAAGGTTCATGATTTTTTAGAAGAAGCAAAGAAGGATTCTAAAGATTTAGAAAAATTGGTTGGGAAAGATAATTCAAAGAAAATTTTAGATATTGTTTGTGCTCAAAAAAGTAAAGTTGTTGAGATTAAAAAGTTTTTTTCTTTAACAAGTTCTGATTCTAATGGGCTTGGTGTGATTAAAGATATTTTGGGTGAAATTAGGGATGTTCAAATAAAGTATTTGTCTAGTGGAAAATATTCTATAAAAGTTGAGTCAGATAATATAAAAGTAGCAGATAATAAAATTACTGAAATTTTGAATGATATTTCTAAGGAAGCAAAAAAAAGAGATGCGGCGTTTTCTGTTTTGGAAAAATGAGTAAATTAATGAAATGCGGCGTTTGTAAAAAATATACTTTAAAGGAAAAATGTGTTTGTGGAGGAGATGTCAAGGATGCTCATTATAAATTTGTTAAAGTTCGCGATGCTCCCAAGAGTAATGACGAGTTTTGGAAAAAGCGTGAAAGAAAGTAATTACTTTTATAAAGTTTAGTTTTTAATTATGTTCTATGAAGAAGAGTTTGATGGTTTTTGTTTTGGTTGTTTTTTTATTGGGTTTTATTTTTGTTTTTTTATGGAATCCTGTTGGTTGGTTTAATTCTGGGTTAACAGGAAATGTTGTGAATGAAGTTGATTCATCTTATGCTCAAACTATTTTACAGGGTTTTGCTCCGGATGTTGGTTTTTCTTTTTCATCTTTAAGTGGGGGTAGAATTAATTTATGGGACGGAATTCGTCTTTTAATTTATAATCCAAATACGGATATTTGGTTTGATAGAACTGGCACTCAGGTTTCTCTTGGTTTACCGGAGGATTTCAAACCAATTGTTGGATATAATGTTCCTTATTTTTCCGAAGGTGGTCAAAATCATTTATGGTCGGATAGTGGGGAAATGTATTCTTATAATATTCTGAGTGAGAATAAGGTGTATCAAAGAAGAGAATTAATTGATATGGGAAGCGGTTTGCCAGATGACTTCAAACCAATTGTTGGATATTATTTTTCTTCGGTGAGTGGTGGTAGAATTAATCTTTGGGATAAATATGGAAATGTTTTTGTTTATAATCCGAATACTGATTTATGGGTAAATAGAACTGGTGCTAATGATGGTTCTGATGGGAGACTTCCTTTTGGGTTTAAGCCAGTTGTTGGATATTGGCATGTTCTTTTAGGTGAATATGGGGTTGTTAGTTTATTTGATAGTGATGGTGAATTATGGAATTATTATATTGATGAAAAAATGTGGAAAAATGAAACTGGATTATTGGAAAATTTGGGTTTACCTTTAGGGGCTATTCCAAGTACGGGATATCATGATACTTATGAAAATAAAATTGTTTTATGGTATGGAAATGATATTTATACTTCAGAAGATAGTGGGAGTTTTGATTTAGTGGAAAAAAGTATGAGAGAAGTTAGTCTCCATCCTTGTAGGAAAGATAGTGATTGTTCTGTTGGTATTTGCGATATGTCCTTAAAAGAATGTGTAGAATGTTATAATATTGCTCTTGTTTTATCTAATGGAGTTGTTGAGGGTTTTTCTATTGGGTGTGGCGATGGGGGACTTTGTGATAATAATTTTTGTGTTGATGAGGATAGTATGGAAATAACGTTTAAGCCATTAATTGAAAACTATATAGCGCCTAAGGAATCTTTATTTGGACTTACGGCATTTAAGGAAAGGGATAATATTGTGATTTTGAATGAGGCTGGAATTAATTTTACTCGGGGACCTGTTGCAGAGTTTGTTAGGGATGAGGTTTATGAAATTTTAGAAGATCATGATAATGATTATATGTTTTATACTCTTGGGTCGGGGGATAATAAAGTGGAATATCCGAAGGATGCTGTAAGTTATGAAGATGAGGTAGTTTCTGCTATTTTAAATTATCCAGAAGTAGAATATTGGCAAGTTGGAAATGAGCCAGATAATTATTGGGATTATCCAGGGTATTCGCCTAAGGAATATGTAGAGCTATTAAGTTTAACGTATGATATAATAAAAAAACAAAATTCTAAGTTAATGGTTGTCTTGGGGGGTTTGGGTATTATGTGGAATTATAATGCTGTTGAGGAGTTGGAAGATGCTGGAGCATATCCGTATTTTGATATATTTGATGTTCATTATTATGGATTTTTAAGAAGTGGGGAGTGGACAATTCCTGCTTCTGAATTAGGATCTTTTTGGGGGAATATAGATTTTTATGATCATGTAAAAGGTATAGATGATTTTATGATAAGAGAGGGTGGATTGAAACCTAAGATTATGACGGAATATGGATTTTATACAAATGGAAATATTTATGATGGGAATTTTATTTCTGAGAGAAGGCAAGCGGAAACGTTGGTAAAAAAGAATATTATGGCTTTTTCTGCTGGATTTTCAAAGGTTTTTTTATTCACTTTAAGTGATTTTAGTTTTCAAAATTGCAAGGATGATGGAGAAAATTTTAATGCGTGGTGTTCTTCTCTTTTAACAGAAAATAATAGAATAAAGCAGAGTTTTTATGCCCAAAAGACTTTAACAAAATTTATAGATATGACGGATTTTTTAAATAAGGAAGATTATTTTGATCCTGAAAGAAATGCATATTTGGAAGTTTATTCTTTTTATAGCCCAGAAAAAATCGTTATTCCTTTATGGTTGAGGGATTCTTATGGTTCAAAAAAATATGCGGGTAGTTATATATTTGATTTTGATGTTGACATGGGAGACTTTAATGAAAATTTTGATGAAGTTAAAATGTATAATATGTTGGGGGAAGAGATTGCAATTGATTATTCTGTTTCGGGTGATATATATTCTTTTTCAAATATAATAGTTACACAATATCCGTATTATATTGTTTTAACGGAAAAAAAAGATCCTTATTGTGGAGATGGTATTTGTGGGGATGGGGAAACTTGTGATTATTGTATAGATTGTGGTTATTGTAATTCTATCTATAATGATGTTAAACTTTATTTGCCATTTGATTGTGAGGATGAAAATTTTTATACAGATTATTCTGGAAGTTTTGGAGATTCTTTTGTTCCGGTAAATAATGATTTGTATGATACATCTAAGATAACTGGAAGTCCAGACTTAATTTCTGGAAAGCTTTCTTGTGCTTTGGATTTTAGTGGTGATTTGATTGTTCGTTCTGGAAGTTATGCAATGAATTCAGCTGAATATAAAAATAGAGTTAGTTTTGGTGGTTGGTTTAAGGTTGATTCGGATATGTCGGGTGAGCAAATTTTAATTGGTTCTGGTGGAAATTATAAGATAGTATATCATCCAACTCAGGGATTTGGTGTAAAAATGTATTTTAGAGATGATAGTATTTATCCTTCGTCATTTTTTTCAAAGACTATTAGTAGTGGAGTTTTGTCTTCGGGGGATTGGGATCATGTTTTTATAGCGTATGACGGAAAGAATATGAAGCTTTATGTAAATGGTCAGGAGACGAACGATGTTTTTGTTGGAAAAAACGCAAAGATAGGGATGGTTTATTTTCCTAGTTTATTTATTGGGGGAAATACTCTAAATAGTTTTGGAGATGTTTCTGTTGATGAAATTTTATTTTATGATAGAGCTTTGAGTTATTCAGAAGTTGGGGCTATTTATAACTTAAAAGAAACTTTGTGTTTTGATGATGATTTTGATGGATACAATAAAAGTGGAGCATTGTGTGGTGTTTTGGATTGTGATGATTCAAATGGTTTAATTGGTGGTGGAAATTGTGATTTATTGAAAGAAGATTCGGAAGAAAATTCCGAGAATTCGTTAAGGGAACTTTATTGTTTCGTTACTGATTTTTTTGGATCTTCTGATGATTGTTGAGATTAGGGTAATTTTTTCCAATATCTTTATATATATAATTTTCATTGAAAGCTTATGGTATTACGAGGTGAAAAGAAGAAGGGACAGGTGACTATTTTTATTATTATTGCGATAGTTTTAGTTGCGTTGGTTATTGGGTTTTTTGTTTTTAAGGATAGTCTTTTTGAGGAAAGTTTTCCTAAAAGTATCGAGCCGGTTTATAATACTTTTTTAACTTGCCTGGAAGAAGATGCTCGTGTGGGTATTGGTATTCTTGGTTCGCAGGGAGGTTATATAGAATTACCGTCGTATGAATCTGGTTCGGAATATATGCCGTTTTCTTCACAGCTTGATTTTTTGGGTAATTCTATTCCTTATTGGTATTATGTAAGTGCTAATAATGTAGAAAAAAGTCAAATTCCTAGTTTGTCTCATATGCAAAAAGAGTTGGCGGATTTTGTCGAGGGTAGGATTCGTAATTGTGTTATGGATGAATATTATGATCAGGGTTTTTTGATTTCTTTTGATGAGCCGGATGCGGAAGTGAGTATAAGAGATGGTGAAGTTATTGTAAAAATGGATATGATGATGAAGATTAATAATTTAAATTCTGATGAGAGTGCTGTGGTGAGAGATCATTCGGTTAGTGTTAAAAGTAGCTTTGGTGAACTTTATAAATCTGCACGAGAGGTTTATGATGAAGAGCAAGCGACGTTGTTCTTGGAAAAAAGAGGGATGGATATTATAAGAAATTATGCTCCGGTTGATGGAGTTGAGCTGTCTTGTTCTCCGAAAATTTGGCAAGGACCTAAGATAGTTTCTGAATTGAAAGAAGCTATATCTGTAAATACTTTTGCACTTAGGACTAAAAGTAGTGATTATGATTTAACGGAAAAGGAAAATAAGTATTTTGTTTTAGATTTAAATGCAGAGTCAAATGTTAGATTTTTGAATTCAGAAGATTGGACGAGTACTTATGATATTGTTCCTTCGGAAGGAGATATTCTTATGGCTGAGCCAGTTGGAACTCAAGCTGGCCTTGGAATGTTAGGCTTTTGTTATGTTCCATATCATTTTATTTATGATGCTAAATATCCGGTTTTGGTTCAGGTTTATAGTGGGGATAGTTTTGAAGCTACAAGTGAAATTTTTCAATTTGCTACGGCAGTCGTTATTAGGGGAAATAATCCCAGAGAGCCTTTAGCTGGAAGTGCTGGAATGTTTGATATGCCTGATTTATGTTTGTATAAAAATACTAAAACTACGGTTAATGTTTATGATGTAAATTTGAATCCAATTGAGGCGGAAATTTCTTATGAATGTTTTGGTTCTAGTTGTGACATGGGCGAAACAGAAGGAACTTCTTCTTTAACTGAAGATTTTCCTCAATGTGTTAATGGTTTTGTTGTTGCTGAAGCTGAAGGGTATGAAACTGGAAGAGAAATGTATTCTACTACTTCTTCAGGTAGTGTAAATTTGATATTAGATAAGCTTTATGAAAAGGATGTTATTTTATATGTTAATAATCAGGCTTATTCGGATAATGCAATAATAACTTTTAGTTCTGAGGATTATACAAAAACTATTTTATATCCAGAGCAAAAAACTGTTGAATTGTCTGAGAATCAATATGATGTTTCGGTTCGTATGTTTAGAGAATCTTCTTTGAGTATAGCTGAGTCTGTTAGGGAACAATGTGTTGATGTTCCGGAGTCGGGAGTTGGTGGTATTTTGGGAATTACGAAAGAGGAATGTTATGATATTGAGGTTCCGGCTCAAATAGTTTCTAATGCCTTATCAGGGGGCGGAGAGCAGAGTTATTATATGTTAGAATCAGAGTTGGCGGGATCTAGCTCTATTAATATTTATGCTGAAAGTTTACCTTCGCCGTCTACATTGGAACAGTTGCAAGATAATTATGATTTATATGAATTAAAAGGGTTGGTTATAAATTTTAGATAAAATGGTAATTTCAAAAAAATATGTGGTGGGATTTGTTTTATTAGCTATGCTTTTTTTTGTGCCTTTTGTTTTGTCTTTTACTGAATCTAATTTCGCTTATAGGAGTAATAGTTTTAGCTCTCAGGCTTATCTTGGAGAAAATTTTGGTCTTTATGGAAATACTGAATATTCGGAGACTTGTTCTTCTGGAAAAGATTTTATTGTTCAGGTTTCTCCTCTTGGTTGTACACCTAGTGTTGTAAGATCTGATTTACTTGAAGAGCAAAATGTTGCGGTTTTTTGTCCTTTGATTGCTACTCAACTTAATCCTCTAATAGACGTTGAGAGTATTAATTCAGTTTCTTTTAGCGGGCAAGAATATTCTGAACAAATTTCTGGAATTGGTTTTCATCCCACTAGGGCGGCATTAGGATTCACTAGTTCTAGTTCTATTGGTCACCCTATAGCAAATGATATAGGTTATGCAGTTATAGTTTTAAAGCAGGAACCAGTTGAAGCAAATATGCCAGATTTTGTTAATGGTAGTTTGGTTGCGGACATAAGATATGATTTAAGTAATATTGGGGTTGGGGAGGCTAGTTGGTTTATTCCTGAGATGGATGATTCAGAATGGTCAGAGGGTTTTAACAATTATGGTTTTTGGGGAGATAAGGGATATGTTAGAGTTACGGGGGTGGGTGAAAATTCTGCGACAATTTCTGTTTATGGGGGGGAGGATGAAAGTACAAAAATAAAAACATTTACTTTGAGTGAGGGGAGTAGTTCTGGGGAAATATATATTCCTGGGTTTTTTTGTAGAGCGAGTGCGCAGTTTAGTTTGGATAGTTTAGTTAATCCGGGAGATAGAGCCAGGTTTAATATAAATGGTGATGTTATTGAACTTGTTCAGGGTGATAGGTTTGCAGATAATAATTGTGTACTTAAGCAAATGAGTTCTTCTGGTTTAATTCAAAATGTTATTATTGCTTGTGAAACTGATAATGAAGTTATTAATTTTGAGCTTTCTTCTAATCCTAGTGTTAAATTGAGTATTGATGGGGAGGAGAGTTCTTTTAATATTGGAGATAGGTTAGGGGACTCTGATGAGTCCGAGGGTGGGGGTGTTTATTTGGCTGAAATTGAAAATTCTGGAACTTCTGGAAGTCAGGAGGAGTTAGTGATTTCGGTTTTTTCTAGTCCTTCAACTTTAGATAATATCGAAGAGGTTAGTGCAAATAATAAAGCGTCTGCTGAGTCTGTTGAGTTTGGTAAAGAGTCGGAGTATTTTGGTAGAAAGATTATATTGTTAGGTTTTTCTTCGGGTATTGATAAGGATTTTTCTAATTTTGATTCTAACGTTGATTTTGAGAAATATTTTTCGGGAGCAATGGATGATTATGATAATATTTTTGGTAATTTTAACGAAGAGAAAATTGGAGCTTCTGGGGAGGCTGGAGATAGTTATGGATATAACGCTTTATCTGATGCCATTAGTCTTGCTTATTATTCAGATAAAAAAGAAAAAGCATACACTCTTTGTTTGAAGGCTTCGGAATTATATCCTAATGATGAAATTTCTTTATGTAATAATGCTAACGGTTTTTCTAATTTGGATGTTTCTTCTTATAGTTTTAGCCTTAACGGTGAATTTAAGGAGATTTCTTTTTTGGGTATTATTGAACCGACTTTTAATGAGTATGGTTTGAAGTTGAATGTTGGTGCTAATTCTATAGAACTTTCTAAGGGGGAAAAGAAAAGTATAGGAACTGGAGAATATGTTCAGTTAGTTTCTTTAACTGATACAAGTGCGACTTTAAATGTGGGATTAAAACCTATTAAGGGAGATGATTTTATAGAAAATTCATTTGTTTTAAATTTGGATACTGTAAATACTTTTGGAGGTAATTATAATTTTAGAATATCTCAAATTAATTTAGAAAAAGTTGCTAGAGTTTCTTTGACTCCGGCTATAGATGTTACTTCTAATAGCGCTAACTTTAGTTTTCAGATTGGAATTGAGAAAAGAGGAATTCAGCTTAGTCCGGAAAAAACTCAGGAGAGAATTAATGCTTTGAATGAAACAATTGTTAAGTGGACTGAATTATCTGAAAATTTGGCTACGGTGGTTAAAGGATTTAGGGGTGCATGTATTGCTACGGGTGCAGTTTTGACAG
>Ga0075122_10001761_pt1 | contig 14868 bp, 10 predicted proteins | sample AntAceMetag02UKB_FD_69790 | JGI IMG/M metagenome (GOLD analysis project Ga0075122, IMG submission 69790) | Saline lake microbial communities from Ace Lake, Antarctica - Antarctic Ace Lake Metagenome 02UKB | ecosystem: Environmental > Aquatic > Non-marine Saline and Alkaline > Saline | place... | reverse complement strand
AATATTGTTTGAGACTTCGTTGTAAATGTTTGTGATGCTGGTCGTGCTTGAGTTGTTAGAATTTGCGTTTTCATTTCCTGAATTGCTGATATTAAATTGGTCACCCAAAACCTGATTACCGACTGCTTGGCTGAAGGTGTAATTATTCGTCTGCTTCGTGGCAATTATTCTAAAAAGCGATTCTGCTATTTCTCCTCTGCTCATCGTCTCGCCTGCTTGGATGTTTTCGATACTCTCCCCGTAATCTGCTTCTTCAATGACTTTCTTTTCCAATGCGGTTTTTAGAAAAGGTCGATACCATTCCTCACCCTCACTCGCTGATTCCACACTGACACCTTGAACATTCAAAAGCATTTTCAAGCTCTCCGCTTTGTTTGGTTTTTGTTCTGGCTTAAAAGTTCCATCAGGATAGCCCTGCACCCATCCGTTGAAATACGCGTAGCAAACATACTTCTCATACCACGCTCCTGAAGGAATATCTGGGAAGCAGTTTTTGAAGTCTACTGATGGTAGTTCAGTTCCTTGTCCTGTGATGAGCAACTTCAAAAGTTCTGCTCGGTTAGTGGCTGAATTTGGACGAAAAGAACCATCAGGATAACCATCCAAAACATCGTTTTCTTTAAGGTACTCAACTGCCTGATAGTTTTTGTCTTCGGGCTGAAGGTCTGTAAACGAACTTTCTTCCGCGATTACGAGGCTCGCTTGTGTGACAAGGAGCGTGAGGCTGAGGATTACAGCCGAGAGTTTTTGGAGCATGGTGTTGGGGTTAAAAAAAGTCGCCCCATACCAAAAGGGACAACCAGACAGACTACCCAACTGCTCAACACCATAGGTGCCGATACCGCTGGCTGCTGATTGCCCCAGCTTGACCGGTATTCGACACGAAAAATTATGGTGAACATGAGAACGGTTGGGTAGTGAAAGTATTTTAACGAAAAAAGAAGAAAAGCCAAAAATTACAAACTGAATAAGTTAACTAGTTGGGCTAAAATCAAATCATCTAAAGCTAGTTTTAAACAGCTAACAATATTAATGCCTAAAAAAATTTTAGAAGAATATCGAATACAAAAATCGCTGTACGCTCTTTTTGCCAAAGATGTCGAATCTATTCTCAGAAAATTATTTCACATTCATAGTGTAAACACACAATCTATTTCGAGCAGAGAGAAAGGAGAGAAAGAACTAAAAGGAAAAATTAGAAGAAAGCATGACGAGAAGAGCCCATACAAAAAACTTACTGACTGTAAAGACCTTGCAGGGGTTCGAGCTATTTTTTATTTTAACCAAGACTTGAATCGCGCACGAGAACTTATAGAGGGGCAGTTTGAAATGATAGAAGACCCAAAAGAGATAACCAAAGAAAGCGGATATTTTGCCTTTCATTTTGTAATCAAGCTAAAAGATGACAGGATTAGATATCCTGAATACAAGCTCTATAGAGATTTAGAGTGCGAAATACAATTCACAACTACATTACATCACGCATGGTCAGAGCCTGAACACGATATGATTTACAAAGATAAAGAAGGAGTTAAGGATTTTAACTTAGAAGCTTTTGGCTCAATTGAAAAACGTTTCAAAAAAATTATGGAGGAACATATTATTGTGGCAGCAGCAGAATTAGACCAGCTATCAAACGACTATAAATTTTTCTCTAGTGGTCCAAGTATTTTTAGTAAAGAATATTTAAATTCAATTTTAAGAGTTAAATCTAACGATGAAATAGTCTCAAGGTTGTCATTATTAATCGAGCACGTAAGAAGAAATGGATATAAATTTGATAGGAACATAGATGTTATTAACTGTTTTATAAAAATTTTTAAAAAGGCTAAAAAAATCAGAGTAAAAATACAAAAAACACCATTCGGTAACCTTAAAGGAAAAAGTTGTTCTGACGTGGGAATAAAACTTTTGGAAGCACTCAGCTTATTCAAATACTATCAAATCAACAAAACTTTGAGGTTCATTTTTGAAATGCTCAACACAAAAGATCAAGGTATCCATGACAAAATTAAGGAGTTGTTCAAAAATTTAACTAAATATGACCATCATGTGCTTGGTCAGATAGGACTGACTCCACAGTTTATGATTCTTGATTGGTTGCGAAAAAGTAAACTGCCAAATAAAACGAAAATTATAGCTGATACTGCCCAAATTATTTTACAAGCTGATTTTACAGATGTTGAATGGAAAGATTATAAAACAGTTAAATTTGGCAGGAGAACATTCAACTACTTTCCTCAGATGGATAAGCTGAGGAAAAAAACAATAAATCTACTTATTAAGCTTTACACAAATACAAACAAAATATCTGATAAATTAGATATTTTAGAAGCTCTATCAAAAGCTTCTGAGTCGAAAGGGGGTGAAACAAAAATGCTTGAGCTTGTAATCAAAAATACCAATCGAATTTTGAATTTTTATCTATCGCTGTTGAGAACCAACAAGGCTTCTTTGGAGGAAATGGACAAGATGAGCCATCAAGCATACTTTATGTTGGAGTGGCACAAAGAAAAGGCTGTCCGCGCAAAAACTTTGCGAAACAAAATTGAGCAAAATGAGTTTTATCAAATTTTTGGCAAACTTTATGGCTATGAAGGACGCAAGATGTGGGAAACCAAGAGAAGTCATCAGGAAATTCGACAGGATATTGAACTAGCCATTAAAAATATTATTGATTCAATCAATATAGATAATTTTAATTATTGGAGTGGTCAGATAGAAAGAGCAGTAAAGCACTACTTTAAAAATCCAGAACGGTGGAAATACGAATCATTCTTAGACTTGTTCTATCAACTTGGTGAGAAAAACCCAGAAATTGCGATTTTACTAATAAAAAGTGGCAAGAAGGCATTTCTAAATTTTTTACTTCAAGTACTAGCTGGACTTTGGAAAAGTAACCAGCAGCGTGAATGCAAAAAATTTATTAAAGAATTTTTAAAACAAGGAAAATTTCTAAAAGAAATTGTTGGTGTTTTTGAGATTAATTGTCGCCAAGACGAAAAATGGATTGACTTAATAATACTTAAAAAAATAATAAAAAGAGCGAAAGCAAATAAGGATATTGATATATTAAATCTCATTTTAAAAACATTGGATAATGCTTTTGACGCTAGCCCACAAAAAATTAAAAAAGAAATTATTGGAATTATTAAATTTCTAAAAGCATTAAATGAATCAGGTTGGACAAAATATTGGTGGCATAATGCTAAATTTGTATTAAGTCTGAATTCAACAGAAGTAAACACTGTTTTAGATGCTTTAGTTTTAGCTGATCGAATTGATACAGAATTAGAAGCACTACTTAGCCCAATCAGTAAAAAATATCCTCTAAGGGTTATAAAGTTTTTTGAAAAACGCATTGAACGAAAAAAAAGAAAGGAAGTTTTGGATTTCTATGATCCCATTCCGCACACTTCTCGTCTTATCCCAGATTTGTTAAAAAATTCTAAAGCAATGGGAAAAGTTTTAGGGTGGTTTAAAAAAGCTAACAGAAGCAAGTCAAACTGGGTTTATAAATATGAAGCGGAAGATATGATCAAGTTTGCTGATAGCAAACAAGCAACTCGTGAGGTAAGAAAATTAGCCTCTGGCGACAGTAAGGCTGGATCAACTGCCGTTGATATTCTTCGTGCTCTAATTAAGCGTGGCAGTATTAGTACGAACATAAAAAATGAGCATATTCAAAAAGTAGCTCAAAAAATTATTAAACGTTATTATAATCACAAAGCCATACCTGCTGCTCTAAAAAGCGCGATAACGCAAACTGGGATAGTCACTGGCATGAACGGATTTCTGAAAAAATATGAAGAATATCGAGATTATTATTCTGACCCGAAAACAGGTTGGGTAAATCACAAAAATGAAAATGTAAAAAAATTTGCTGAAGAAATAATCAAATACCTTAAAAAGAAAATTTCTGAGGAAAAAAGAAGTGTCGCTAGAGAAGGGGCTTTATACAAAAGAGGATTTTATTAGGACTACGATTTTAGTAATTCAAGCCCTCAACCCGCTCCTGCAAATCTTTCAAGCGGTTTTGGGTGTAAATAGCAGTAGTGTTGATATTCGAGTGTCCGAGAATCTGAGAAAGCCCCACGAGGTCCAAGGGATTGGCGCGGAGGTAGTTAAAAGCAAAAGTGTGGCGAAGAGAGTGGGGAGAAAGTTTCACTCCTGCCTTCCTCCCGTACTTCTCCACAATTTTATTAACTGCCAAAGTAGTAATCTCTCCGCGCTGACCGCGAAAGATTTTGTTCTGAGGCTCTTCTTTTTCGAGATACTCAGCGAAGAGTAGTCTAATTTTCTGATTTAGCGGAACTTCGCGGGTTTTATTGCCCTTCGAGTTTTTGATTGTGGCTGTTCCTTTTCTTTCCGAAATCTGAACATCTTGAACTCGAAGATTCGCTACCTCTGAAACTCGCAAGCCAGCCCCAGTCATCAGCTCAAAGAGTAGCCTGTCTCGCAAATTTTCCCGAATCTCCACCTCCTTTAAGACTTTGCGTAAATCTTGGTCAGTCAAACCTTTTGGTGCGAGCTTTTGTAGCGCGAGTTGCCTAACATGCTTGGCAGGGTTCTTAGCTATGATTTCCAAATCAACAGCTACATCACAAAAGATTCTGAGAGAGACTAGCCTTCGGTTGACTGTGCTGACTGCCAACTCCGCTTTTCTTGCATCGTCTCGAAAATCAATTGCGTCTCGTTCGACTAGCCTGCCGAAACTGAACGCCTCGCCGTTCTTCTGTTGATACCAACTGAAGAACGCTCCTAGGTCACGCAAGACGGCTTTTTGGGTATTCTGGCTGTAGTCTCGCTCCGCTAATTTGTCCAAAACCCTCGAAACATCATCAGGGTAGTACTTATTTAGAGAGTTTTGAGCGAGATAATTTTTACTTTCAATAGCGGTTGGCATGATGGATGGGGTTAAAGTGGTGAAATAATTAATATTATTTAGCGAGCTGGAGAGCGATGGTGGTTATCCTTTTATGTAGGTCTTGGTAGTTCTCACTTTCCACAAATTCCAAAACGGCTTCTGCCATTTCTGAATAGGGCACTTTGCTTTTTAGAAATCCGCGCTTCTGCTCTTCGAGATTCTTTTTTATTTTCCTGACAAGCTGATATTTGTTTTTCCACTCCTGATGGTGAGGATTCTCTGCAATGTGATTCCATAATTCTTCCTCCACGACCAATAATCTTCCGAGAAGTCGGAGAACTGATTTCTTCATTTAAAAAAGTTTAAAGCCTTACTGACAATAATCAATATCAGCGCATGCAGTTCAAAACCTCCTCTATCTTCTCTTCACAAACATGGTCTTCCCAAATACGAAAAACTTTATAGCCTGCCTTTGCAGCTCCGGCTTCTTTCGCCCTGTCTTTCTCCATGTTATCTGGCAAGGAATGCCAGTACCTGCCGTCTACCTCTAGAATGGTTGAAAAGTCCTTGAGGAAAAAATCGAACCTCCCTATACCAGCAATTGGATACTCTTCCATGAAATCTACACCTAGCTTGGTTAATATTTTGCGAGCCTTTTTCTGTGGCTCGCTTATTTGGTGTTCTGGAGGTTTGCGCATAATCGCCTTCTCTCTGATTTTCCCCTTGGTCTCTTCAGAGCAAGGAGGAGGACGACGAATAGTTCTTTCGCGATTATCTAACTCGCCTCGTTCTTTTTGAAGTCTATTTATTTTTTGACCAAGTACACGTTTTTTAGCGCCGATTGCTGCACTTGTTGGTTTTGGTCCCTTCCTCACCGTTATCTCGTAATATTTAAGAGATTTCTTAATTACCTTCAGGCTAACCCCAAATCTTATCATTAGGTCTTCAAGTGTTAACTCTTCATCTTCATACAAACTGCGTAGCTCTTCCTTGGGCATAGGTGGCTGCCAAACACCATCTCTGTACTTCTTAATGCCCCACTTGGTTAGAGTTTTAATAATGCGAGAAGTTGAAACCTTTCCATCTTCTGAATTACTAAGCTGTCTAGCCATCTCGACTACAGTAAGCTTCTGGCGCAGATACATATCTGTGAGAACCTCTTTTGATAAAGGTTTTTTGGAAAAACCCTGACGCATGCCCTTATTCACTCCTAAAATGAAAATATCATAATTTACTTGTCCCAAGGTTAATCCCTGCTCCTGAGCAATTTGCTCTTTGCTTTTACCAAGCTCTACATACTCTCTCTGCAAAAACTCTTTGGAGAGTCTTTTAGGGCGAGACAATTTTTCATCACCAGAAGGCTTATCTTCGTTCTTGTTGTCTTCAGTTGGTGATTTACCTGAAGGAGAATCTGAATTATTATTTTCCCCTGAAGAGGGCTCTTGTTTCTCACTAAGGTCAATATCTTCTTGAGAAAAATTGGAATCATCGTTGTTTTCCTCATCAGAGGAATAGTTAAAATCATCATTCATAATTTTTGGGGTTAAAAATTAATAAAAATCCATGCCTTGTAGGCAGGATAGAATTTCTAAACCAGCGGTAGCTGGAAATTAGATAATTGGTGCGCCTTGTGCTGTCTCTGTAAGGACATACATATCTGAGACTGTGAAGCCTGCGTATGTAGTAGTGTCATCTGAAATAGCGAAAGTGGGAATTATCGGTAATTTGCCCACCATGCTCTGGTAGAAACCAATTTCGATACCAGTTGCTACTTCGTTTGTCGCATCTAAGTTAATGCGAACATCGCCTGCAAGAGACTGGTTGATTGCTCGTTTCATTCCATATGAGCAAACCACGCAGTTTGGGCGAACACCGTAAGTACGGACAATATTAGCAATGGCTTGGTCTAACAAGTCTGTTCTGAAACCTAGAGCGTTGTTAGCGTCGTTGATAATATTAGTCGTGATATAAGTTGCGAGACCATCGAACTGATACGCTGATACTCCTGTGTCTCCTGTAACCAGTAATTGTTCTTCGTCTTGTACCACCTCACGGATTGCGACCTCTGTTTGCTCTGCTTCCTGGTCTCTGAATGTTGCACCAGCAGCGAGCATACGGTCGGTTACGGACTTCACTTTACCTAGTTCTTTATAAATCGCACTTCTGCGTTCATAAGTAGTGTCGTCCTCGGTTGGAGTGCCCCCTTCAGCAAATGGAGAGTTGCCAACTCCGAGAGCAGTCATCACATTCCAGGAAGCAGCTAAGCCACTGCCTGTTTTGCGAGGGAATCTGTCTCGTAGTGGTGTTTCTTTCAACGGGAGTCTATTTACGAATCCGTCGAGGTTTTCTACGAGTGAGGGTTTAATTCGCCTAAGGGACAGCTACTCATCCTAATTAATATAGAGAGCTGCCCCCCCTGAGCGTTAATTCCAATTTTACTGCGATGTCAAAGAGCGAAATAATTTAATTTTTCGATTTCAAGTTTTTAAAGCGATCCTCAAACTTAACTTTCGGAAGAACCTTTAGTCCTGCTAAGGACAGAAGGAGTTGAGCAGCCTGATAAACAAACAGGGCTTCTTCAGCGCGAGAAAGTTTTTTAGATTTCATTGTTTGTAAAAAAAAGCTTGTTATTAACGTCTCGATTACCGACCCCTAAATGCAAGACTGATGTGCAAAAACCCCCATGAGCTAACCAGCTCAATGGAGTCATGTGTCATTCAGCAAACTTCCTAAATTAAATTGACCTTATGTGTTTTATATTTTTGAAAATAAGCTAAAAATAGCTTTAGTGATTACTAGTAATCCAAATCAGTAATGCTAGTCATCCTGATTATTTCAAGTCAAATAATAATCTCCCGTTTTTTGATTTAAAGATATAATTTCCTTTTCGCAAAATCTATTAATATGGCATTTTTTTTGCCCCATAGTGCTCCATTTAAACTTTATTGTTTGGCAATCTTTTTTATTAAGTTTCCTTCCTTTTTGAATACGACTAATAAGATAGTAGCCAGCTGGTCCCACTTTGCCAATTGGCGCATGCTCACCGTTTTTCCAAATAGCTCCACTTTTTTTAATAAAAATTTCATCTGTTAGATCAAAATCTCCTAACTCAGAGATTTCTACCTTGCTACTATGATTAATAGTTCTTTTTACGAAAACTGAAAAAACTAAAAAATCAACACGCCTTGTCTGAGGATTTTTTCTATAAAAATCTAATTCTACTGACTTAATAGTGATTTGTTTTTTGTCTTCTAGGTATAATAATGCAAGATTCAGGTTGACCAGCTCCCAGTCTTTTGACGATATATCTCTGAAAGAGACAGCGATGTCATTTTTACCTAATTTTTTCGCCTTATCTGTTAAAAGATTAAGTACTTCATCAGCTTGTTTAGACAATAGCATTTGATTTACAGAAACGGGGATTTTTTTTAACATTTCTGAATATCTCTCTAGCGAATGATTACTTGGTTTTACAGTAAATATTCTTGCGACATTGCCATGCTCATCTTTCTCAAGTTCATTTTTCTCTACTTCAAAGTTGGGAATTAAAATAAGTCCACTGTGTATTAATTTTTTCAAGATTTCTACTGTATCAGTAAACCCTAATGGAGACGATGTTGTCACTATCAGCTTTTTATCTTTAGTCCCATGTAGCACATCTCTAAATACCAGCATTTCGCTGACTTCTTCTATGTGTTTTTTTATGAAATCTAAATTTTCTAAAGTCATTGGACTCATTTTCGCAAAGAAAACTTAATATTGGAAACTTCAAACCAAAATGATTTAAAGTATGAACATGGAAAAATTTAAATAACTTTACGGCTATGCCAAATAAGTCAGATTCAGCTGGTAAAATTCACGAGTATTACACATATCTTGAGGCAAAAGGCTTCTACAATATTGAAGGGTCTAGCCCTTTCGACCAAGAAAGACATTTACACATAGAGCTTTTTTCGGAGTCGGAAATAAATAATCTAAAACTGGCTTCGCGTAAAACTTTTGAAATAATTAAAGACCATCTTCTAAAAAATTATCCCAACACTTCTCCAGTCAAAATTAATCATATTGGAGAAACTTCAGGTGCAGGAGTGCAGAACAACACAGATGATCTACTAATAACACTTTCAAACGATGAAAAAGTGACTTTTTCTTTAAAATGTGCCACCTCAAATGGCTCTGTTTTGTCGAGGAATATGGGAGCAAAAAGCCTTCTTAAGAATTATTTTAGTGCGGAAAAAGAGCAAGTTATTTTCAATAAGTATTTCAACGCAGAACACCTTGTTTTTTTAAACAAAATTTTTGACACAAATTTCTCTTGCACTACAGAGGCAAAACAATTTATCAAAGAAAAAACTCAAGAGGATGGACACGATAAGGATAGATTTGAGTATTATCCCAAAGCCATTCAGACAAGAGATTTATTTTTACCAAAATTACCAAATAAATTGCTAGATGTTATTCAAGCACTTGATGTTTCTAAAATCGTAAGCGCTGCAAATTTAATTTTAGACGCAGGCTCAAACATTATCTTCGCTACATATGGAGAGACTATTTCTGTAGATAGCTATTGCACACCAACTCAAAACACCGCTGACTTTATTGCCACTAAGCTGCGAGACAATAGAAGTGTTGTTCTAGAATTAAAAAACTTCAACATTGGCTTTCGTTATAAGTTTGAGAGCAGTATCACAAGTTCTATCAAGCTGGTTGGAGACTATACTCAGAAATAGGGTTTTTCTTTTGGCGCGAAACGTTTTCAGTTTTAGCTGTTTTGAGTGAGTCCATTACTGACCTTGCCATCGCGTAAGCAAGCTGAACAGGCACGGCGTTTCCAACCATTTTATAGCCATCGGCTAGAGAGCTGTAATAGAACACAAAGTCATCAGGGAAGGTTTGTACTCTGGCGCACTCTCTCAAAGAAAGTCGCCTATATAAATTTTCTTTTCCAGGTACAAATATTCTTTTGTTCTGTTCTATAAATTTCATCTTGGGGGCTTTCGGATGAAGTGGTGCATGCCTCCCTCCTGCCTGAATAGTGAAAGATGGCTCATCCCAAGCCCTAACACGATTGCGAGACATATAGATTGTAGAAAACCCTCCTGTCATGTATTCATGGTTTGAAACATCAAGATTCGCTACAGCCTTGTTGTTTTGTGAAGAAATTGCTTCTGGTAAATCGCCAATCGCTTTTTTAAGATATTTCTTCTTAGGAGAGGCTTCAGGAAAAATAAATTCTGTATTTATGTCTCTTCTTAACCCAACAAAGAAAACTCTTTTCCTGTCTTGCGGTACACCATAGTCATGAGCATTTAGAAGTTTTATTTTTACTTTATATCCAGCCTTTTCAAATTCTTGAATAATATTTTCTACAGCTTCTTTGTGTCTTGCCAATAAAATACCAGAAACATTTTCAGCTAAGAAAAATTTAGGCTGTTTGTCTTTTAGAATTCTTATAAATTCAAAAAATAACTTTCCTCTGTGGTCATTTATGCCTCGCATAGCTCCTGCCTCACTCCAGCTTTGGCAGGGGGGTCCTCCAATTATTCCATCAGCTTCTGGAATTTCATCGGAAGGAATATCACAAATAGACCTTCTGTCTAAGACAGTTTCTCTATGGTTTTTTTCATAAGTTTCCCAAATGGTGCGATCGTATTCGTTCGCCCAAATGACTTCGAACCCAGCTTTTATAAAGCCTAAATCTAATCCTCCACAACCCGAAAATAAAGAAACAATTTTCATATTTTTTAGCTCAACGCCACATTTTTATTGTAATAGATTCTGGCAAATTATCAAAACGACTGTGTTATTTTTTAATGTTTATTTAATCTTCTTCATTTCTCGTTAAGTTTCCACTAGATTGCACTCTTAAAGTGCATCTCGACACTATCCTTTTTCGCTAAAAGCTTCTCAATCATCTCCATCTTGTGCGCTATAGTCTGCCAGTAGCGGTTGTCCATAAAAATTTCTATAATCACATTTGGACAGTGGAGCCATCAAGTAAAAATAGCCTATCGAATGGTTCGATGAGGCTTATTTTTACGACTTTTTTTATTAAAATAATATTCTTCGACCTCCTTTTTAATTAATTTATAGGGTCGTGTTAGGATTGAAGACATGTGTGGTATTTGTGGAGAATTTAGTTTCGGTGGTGTTGCTTTGAGCACTGCAACGACAAAGAAGATGAGTCAGTCACTCGCGAAACGAGGACCTGATGCTACTGGCATATGGGCAACCCCAAAAGTGGTTTTCGGGCACCGTAGGCTACAGATTGTCGATCTTTCCGAACATTCTGCACAACCAATGGTCGATAACAGCCTTAAGCTCACTATCGTTTATAACGGAATGCTTTACAATTATCGCCAACTCAAAGATGAGCTTGAGAAAAAAGGATACAGATTTATCTCAACCGGTGATACTGAAGTAGTGCTCAAAAGTTTCGCCGAATGGGGGCCATTGTGTGTGAAAAAATTTAACGGCATGTTTGCCTTTGCTATATATGAACACGACAGCGACAGGCTCACATTGGCACGAGATCGGCTCGGCATCAAACCTCTCTATTATTCGAGACTACCAGGCAAACTACGTTTTGCTAGCACACTGCCAGCACTGCTTGTTGACGGAGAAATTGACACCAGACTAGATCCTCTAGGGTTGCATTCATACTTCACACTACACGCAATTACGCCACCACCCCATACGATTCTGCGGGGAGTCCACAAGCTGCCACCCGCAACTATAGTGACTTATGAACCAGATGGACAAAAGAAAATGACGACTTATTGGAAACTTGAATTTCCTGTCGAATCAAATTCACGCACCTCAATGGAGTGGGAAGATATCCTGCTGGAGGCTTTACGGAAATCTGTCAAACGAAGGATGTTGGCTGATGTACCAGTAGGGATACTGCTTTCTGGCGGACTGGATTCCAGCTTGATTACAGCGCTGCTTTCTGAAGCAGGACAAGAGTTGCAAACTTTTTCTATCGGTTTTGAAGGCACCAGAGAAGAACCCGGTGATGAGTTTCGATATTCTGACCTAATAGCAAATAAGTTTGGAACAAAGCACACTAAAATCGAAGTTGACTCTGATAGGACACTGTCAGCTTTGCCTGAAGCCATCGCGGCTATGAGCGAACCGATGGTCAGCCACGACTGTGTCGGTTTCCATCTGCTTGCAAGTGAAGTAGCTAAAAACTTGAAGGTCGTGCAAAGCGGACAAGGAGCTGATGAAGTTTTTGCTGGATACAGCTGGTACCAGTCCCTGAAAAACAGTGATGCGCCACTAGCAGACTATGCCAGCCTATTTTTTGACCATACACATGCAGAACTAACGAATCTTCTCACGCCTGGCTATCTTGCCAATTCGAATTTCACGCTCGAATTCGTTACTGACAACTTCGCTCATCTAGGAGCAGAAACAGCTGTCACTAAAGCATTAAGAATTGACCAAACTGTAATGCTAACTGAAGACCCGGTTAAACGACTGGATAATTTCACAATGGCGCACGGAGTCGAAGCACGCGTTCCTTTTCTAGACCATGAGCTTGTAGAGTTGGCCGCCAACATACCAGAAAATTTAAAACTTGCAGATGGCGGAAAAGGAATCCTGAAGTCGCTCGCTCGTAAAATTCTGCCACAAGAAGTGATTGATCGTCCCAAAGGTTATTTCCCCGTTCCTGCGCTGAAATATATCCGTGGACCATACCTAGAATTTGTTCGTGAAGCTCTACATTCTCCCACTGCTCGTCGGCGAGGAGTTTTTCGCACCGACATAATCGAGAAGCTACTAGCTGAACCCGATCAGCATATCACTCCACTACAGGGAAACAAGCTTTGGCAAATAGCTCTACTCGAATTGTGGCTTCAGGAAAATAAAATCGGTTGAAGTATCAAACATCACTAAACCAGTAATAATGACCAAAAAAACACCCCAATATCGACTCAAGCGGTTGGGCTCACCAAGCCTAAAGGGTGAGTTGGCGACTAAACATGCCAGCGGAGAAACATTAAAAAAGAATGCCGCTGTTAATTGCGGCTGGGGTCGGCTTATTTTTGGACATACCTTTACCAATCCAGTGCGGCTAGCCAAGGAGCTACAAAATGAATCCGAAGGAAGGCGCGATATTGCTTTTTATGTACCAGAACCACAAGTCTTACTTGCACTTGCTCCACAAGAATTATTCTTGGATCCGTCGTACACTTACCGGCTCTGGTTCGATAAGTTCAATCTCTCAACCACACCGCCACGCGGTTTTACTGTTCGCTTAGCACGCCCCAATGATTTTGCTGCTATCAAAACAATAGCCGCAAAAAATAAGATGACCCCCTTTTCAAAAATTTTTTTTACACGACTCAATTACAAAAAAAGCTATCATCTTTTTGTCGCCGAGTCTGAAAAGGGTGAAGTGCTTGGGTTTGTGCTTGGTGTTGACCATGTTATTGCTTTTCGCGACCCAGAACAAGGATCTAGCTTGTGGAACCTAACTGTTGATCCTAATGCTAAGCCGACAGGGGTCGGTCTTGCGCTGGTGATCCATGTGATTAATTTCTTTCGTATGCGCAGTCGTAATTTCCTAGACTTATCTGTGCTACACGACAACAAGCCTGCGATACAGCTTTATGAAAAAATTGGCTTCGCGCGTCTACCGATTTTTACAGTCAAGCGCAAAAGTGCAGTTAACGAGAAACTTTTTATGCCAGTATCAACTATGTGTAAAAAATTAAACCCCTATGCCAAAATCATTTCCGATGAGGCAATGCGCCGTGGAATTTCTGTCGAGGTTCTGCCCGAAAAGGAAAACATGTTGCGACTCAGTCTCGGTAGTCGCTCTGTAGTTTGCCATGAATCTTTAACCGAATTCACTACAGCGATCGCTGCTGAACGTTGTTCAGATAAAATATTAACAAGACGCATTCTGCAGAACGCAAAACTTCCAACACCCACTCAAATTATCGCAGAGTCTGAAAATTCAAATAATAACTTTTTGAAAAAATTTAAAACCGTTGTTGTCAAACCGGTCCACGGCGAACAAGGCATTGGTGTAACCGCTGGTGTGCAAACACGCAAAGATTTACATACAGCAATTAAAAAAGCTCAACGAGCTTCATCGGATGTTATTCTGGAAGAATTTATTAATGGAGAGGAACTACGGGTTGTTCTTATCAATTATCACATTGTAGCAGCAGCACTACGCAAACCGCCAGTGATTATTGGTGATGGTCGACAAACAGTCCAACAATTGATTCATCGGCTTTCGCGAAGACTGGCATCTGCAACAGGTGGCGAGAGTCAGATTCCGATAGATACTGAAACAAAAATGGTAATTGGTTCAGCAGGATATCAGCTGAACAGCATTGTTCAGCGTGGAGAACTATTACAGGTGCGTAATACAGCCAACCTGCACCAAGGCGGAAAACTCCAAGATATTACAAAAACACTCTCAGTTGAGATTAAAAAAATTGCCAGAAGGGCAGCTCATGTACTTGATATACCCGTAGTTGGCTTTGATCTTATTGTACCGCCAAAACATCCAGAAAAAGCTGTGATCATTGAGGCTAATGAGCGTCCAGGACTAGCTAATCATGAGCCACAACCAGTAGCTGAGCGCTTTATTGATTTCATCTTTCCGCAAACACACAGGGAAGAAACCTGATTCTAGATTTTCTGGGTCAGATCCATTCCATCCTCTTTCGCTAAAATCTTCTCAATCATAAAAAGAAGGAATTGAAAATTCCTCTTCTTGCTCGAAACTTGTTCTAACCTCTAAGAGTATTCGGAGCCAAATTGGAAAGTGGATGTTGGAAAACGGAACGGAGGCGTCGCGGTGCAACGTCTCTACGCTTTTATAAAATCTCCCTGCTCACTTCGTTCGCCCCGAAGGGGCCCCTTTGGGGCTTCCCTCTTTACGAAAGAGGGGAACAAAAGGTTGCTTCGCACGTAAATAGGAAACGAAGACGCGATGAATCGCGTCTCTACGCCAGTTTATATTTCTTCACCCCGCC
>Ga0075122_10001758_pt1 | contig 14880 bp, 19 predicted proteins | sample AntAceMetag02UKB_FD_69790 | JGI IMG/M metagenome (GOLD analysis project Ga0075122, IMG submission 69790) | Saline lake microbial communities from Ace Lake, Antarctica - Antarctic Ace Lake Metagenome 02UKB | ecosystem: Environmental > Aquatic > Non-marine Saline and Alkaline > Saline | place... | reverse complement strand
AAAGACCCTCAAGAGGCAATGAATAGATTAATGGGAGCACTAGATATTGCTGCTGGATCAGCTGAAGTACAGATGGGACGAATGACAGCTAAATGGGAAGAGCTACAAATATTTGTAGCAGAACAATTGATTCCAATTTTAGTAGAATTGTGGGGGAAATATATTGATCCTTTAATTACAAAATTCGGAGAATTAAGCGAGGAACAAAAAAAGCAAAGAATAGAATGGGGATTAATTCTTGCTGCATTAGGACCAGTTCTTATTTTCCTAGGTATGGCAGCACAGGGAGTTGGAGTTTTATTTATGTTTGTTGGAAAGTTAGTAGTGGTTTTAAAATTTGCACATAATGCACTTTGGTTATTTGCAGCAGGGTTAAACCTGTCTATAGGAGTAATCTTTCTTTGGGTGGCAGTCATTGCTGCAGCCATTGCAATTGGATATTTGATTATTAAAAATTGGGACAAGATTAGAGATAAAGGTCAAGAGCTTATTGAAAAAGTCAGGCTCTGGTGGAAAACTTGGAAAGAAAAATTTGAAGCAATGGATAATATTGTTGGCAGAATTGGTTTAGCATTTATGGATCACATTGAAAACAAATATATCAAGCCTATTATGGCTGTGATTAGATGGGTTGATAAAGCAATAACGAAATTAAGAGAGTTCTTCGGAATGGAAGGTGGCAAGAGTGGGGAACTTAACTATACTCCTGATTTGAATTATACCCCCATGCAACACGGTGGAATTGTCCCAGGGGATGTAGGAAAACCAGTTCCAATCCTTGCCCATGGAGGTGAAAGAATTCTACCTAGAGGAAGCAATATAGACGCTCCCTTTGGTGGTGGTGGTGGTGGAGTCACGATTAACATGACTGGACCTATTGTTATGGACAGCGAAGAAAGAACAGCTCAATTAGCAGATAAAATTTTAAGAATTCTTGGTAGACAAAACGAATTAAGCCGATTTGGAGTCGGATTCTAAGGAGTAAACTATGGCAAACCCAATATTTAATACATTCAGCTTACAAGACGCAAACTATGTCACCACCAATGTGGAATACAGAACTATTCCTAGAAGAGAGGTGTCACTAGAGAGTATTGCTACTAAACCTGGTAAAAAAGTTGTATCAACTGAATTTGCAGAGAGGAGAATCAGATTAACAGGCTGGATTCTTGGTTCTGACTCAAGTGATTTGATAACAAAAATTGATGAGCTACATCTTAATGTGACTAGAAAAGAAATAGGAACATTGGAGATTGACAGCGATAGAAGTATTGAAACAATTGTTTCTTCTGTTACTGTTACTGACCCTCATTATAGCCAATCAATCGTTCCTATAGAGATGGAATTTATAGCAGCTGAACCATTTTTCCAAGCCCCACAACATACTACTAACTTTACAGTTGCTTCTGGTACTTCTTCAGGAAGTCATACAATGACAATCTCTGGAACAGTATTTGCAGAGCCAGAGATTCACTTTAATGCTTCTGGTAGCACAGGACAAACAACCCTATCAGGTTTAAAGATCGACTATTCACCAACTTCAGAATACATCATGTGGTCTGGAACTGGTGCTACTACAACACTAGCTTATGGCAGTGAATTGGAATTTAACTATGCAAATCAATTAATCTTGGAAGATACCGCGTCTATTGACCAAAAAGGTGTGTTCTCTCGATGGGAACCAGGCGAAACTAACTTTACAGTGACTTACTCTGGTACTACTCAGGGAGGAACTCTACAGGTTGTTTACAGACCAAGGTATTTATAAAAAAATATGGCACAACTACCGCAACTCTTATTTGGCGATGGGCACGATGGTACTAAAACTGTTAGTGGAACAGAAACCTTAAACGGGTATTATCCTTGTACTGGAACAGCAACAGAATCAGCCATAGCTGTAGCCTCTGGAGATGAAGCTAATTTTTCAGCAGGTGATTTAGTAATGCTTCATAAGTCAAGAGGAAATACTACAACTGATGCTGGTGTTTGGGAAATTTTAACTGTTGATTCAACTGCTGATACTGTAGTTAATTTTACTACTGCTCTAGTTAATGCCTATCAAAGTAAATCACAAGCAGTTATTATTCCTCAGTATACTACTTTTAGCTGTCCTTCTAGTCAAACTTTAAGTGCAACAGCTTGGGATGAAGACATTGGTGGAATAGCCTGTATTGTGGCAAGTGTTTCTGCTACTTTTGGAGGAACTGGAAACTTGGATGGTCTTGGCTATAGAAACAATGGTATAGGTAGAAGCACAGCAGGAGATCAGGGAGAAGGTACTGGTGGAGCTGGTAATATTTCTCACCTTGCTAATGGTAACGGTGGTGGAGCTTCTGGAAACGGTAGTGAGAACACTGGTGGAGGTGGAGGAAATGCCGCTGCTGGTGCAGTGGGACAATCGACTGAAACTAACGAAAAGGGTCTTGGAGGAGAAGCAGCTGGAAATGTTGCTTTAACAGAAATAGTATTTGGTGGAGAAGGTGGAGGTGGTTCTTTAAGAGACACTCCTCATGGTGGAAATGGTGGTGGATTAATTATTGTTATTTCCAAAAGCATCACAGTGTCAGGAGCTATCCAAACTACTGGAGCTGGCGGATCTAACTCAGATGGAAGTGCTGGTGGTGGAGGAGCTGGTGGATCTGTTTTATTGAAAGGAACAACGGTCACAATAGGAACTAACTTAATTACTGCTAGTAAGGGAACTGGTGGTACTATGACAGATTCACCAAACAACAAAGGTGGAGATGGAAGTGTTGGAAGAATCAGAGTTGAATATGGAACTTCATTAAGCGGTTCTACAAATGATCCAACAGCTAGTACTTCACAAGAAGCAGACCTAACCACTACTTCAACAAGCACATCTACTAGTACTACTACATCTACTAGTACTAGTTCGACAACCACAAGCTCAAGTACTACTACTACAACATCAACTAGTACTACTACAACATCAACTAGTACTTCAACGTCAACTAGTTCAACAACCACCAGTTCAAGTACAACTACTACAACTTCAACTAGTACATCAACTAGCTCAACAACCACGAGCTCAAGTACAACCACAACTACCTCAACAACAACAACCCTAGCTAACTCTGATTTTAAGAGAAAGCGTTATAATTATAGGATTTATAACAAGGATTTATATGTCACCACTTGGGCTGATGAAGTTATTAGTGAGCCTGTATTTAGAAATATTATTAACGGTGGTCCTGGCGAACTCATTGTTAAATTAGCTAGAAAGTTTGATGACTTTGGAGAAGACGTAGATGTTACCTTAAATTACAAAGTCGAACTATATGTGTTTGATAGAGAGTCTCCTAATGGAGTATTGCTCTATACTGGGTTTATCTCTGGTTATCGACCTGTATTAGATGGTCCAGTAGAGTTTGTTGAGATAACAATTTTAAGCTATGTGTTTGAACTCTCTGGATATATGTTGCGTGATAGTGGTGGGGACACTGAGATTGCTTATAACAGTCAAAATCCCACAGATATCTTGAAAGACGTTATTGATAAATATAGAGCTGATGGAGGAACATTAAATTATACTGCCAGCTCAGTTGATGATACCAATAGTACTGTGTCTTACACCTTTAACAACAACACAGTTAAAGAAGCCATAGATAAGATTATAGAACTCTCTCCTCAAGGATGGTATTGGAATGTTGACCCCGATGGAACTGTTAACTTCAAAGCAAAAGCTGGAGCCGCTGACCACATTTTTAATATTGGATCACACATTGTAAAAATGGAAACTTGGAGACGAATTGAAGATGTTGTTAATAGGGTTTATTTTACTGGCTTTACTACCGCTTCTGGAACTGGTCTTTACCGCACTTATGACCACACAGGCTCTATTACTTCATGGGGATTAAGAGCTTTAAATAGAGTCGACCACAGAGTAACTAATCCTGATACAGCTGACATCATGTCTAATCGTATTCTTAATGCCAAGAACCAACCAGAAATTAGAACTTTAATTACTATTGCTGATAACAACGGAGAAGCAGAGAAGAGAGGTTATGACATTGAATCAGTCCAACCTGGAGAAACAATGGAGGTGGGCAACCTTAAGGAGTCGACAAAGACTAGATCACTATGGGATACTATGATTTGGGAGTCTGATGTCTGGGATCAGACAATTGCTTCAGCCGCAGCCGATGTCGTACAGATAATGTCAGTGGAATATATGCCAACAGCTATTCGTATTGAGGCTAGCTCTAGGACACCAGAGATTCCAAAGAGAATCGAAGATATTAATAGAAATTTGGAGAATACCCAAACTACAAATAATCCTGCTACCCCTATAGTGGGTTAATAAATTATGAAAAACTTAATTAAAAACTTAGGACAGTATGCAAAAAAAGGTTCGATTCCTTGGAATAAAGGAAAACAATCTTTGCCGTGTTGTAAAAACTGTGGTATTTCTTTAAAGGATTATAGGTCAATAAGATGTAAAAGTTGTAATGCTAAATTAAGGATGAAATTAATTTCAATAGCTAATGGTGGATATAAAAAGGGTTGTTTAGCTTGGAATAAGGGAGTTAAGGGTGAAAAAAGTCATATGTATGGGAAAAAGCAAACACTAGGAAAAGAACCATGGAACAAAGGTAAAAAATGTCCAAAAATTTCTCAATCTAAACAAGGCAAAAAGATGTCTGTTAAAGCAAGAAAAAATATGAGTATAGCTCAAAGTGGAAAACTAAGACCATGGAATAGGGGGGCAAATAATCATTTTTGGAAAGGAGGGGTGACTCCAATTCATAAAGCTATTAGGTCAAGCCTTGAATATAGGCAGTGGAGAGAATTAGTTTTTAAAAGAGATAATTATACCTGCCAAATATGTGATCATAAAAGTCGTGGAGGATACCCTTCAGATATCCATGCAGATCACATTAAACCATTTGCTTTATATCCCGAATTAAGACTTGATATTAATAATGGTAGAACATTATGCATTGATTGTCATAAACAAACCACAACTTGGGGTTATAGTTCAATTTATAGACAGTTAAATAGTAATAGAAAGGAGGCAAAATATGGTTACAATACCTAACACATTTTCAGCAGGTACAACTGCTAAATCTTCTGATGTAAACGCTAACTTTACCGCAATAGAAGCAGGTATCCGACCAACTTTTGTGTTCACTGTTGTCGGTACTTTAACTACTGGCTCTAGTGTAACACCAATTTTGATCGTACCTAAGTCATTAACAATTACCAAAGCTTATGCAGCAGTTAAAGTAGCTCCAACGGGAGCAGCTATACTTGTTGACATCAACTTAAATGGTACTAGTATTTGGTCTAGTACCCCAGCTAACAGACTAACAATTGTGGCTGGAGCTACATCTGGTGATGAAGATAGTTTTGACAGCACTTCATTAGCTGAAAGCGACCAATTGACAATGGACATAGATCAGATCGGTAGCACTGTTGCAGGATCAGATCTAACTGTACAAATTAAAACTAGTTAAAAAATATGGCACAACAAACATTCATTATAAGAAAGGTTTAATAAAATGCAACTTTTAGGACCAGCATTCGGATTAGGAACCGATGGGCAACTGAATATCACAACCGATACTACAGATGTGCCCATAAATTCTACTGCCGTTGGAGCAGCTACCTCTAATGAGATAACAGCTACTAACGCCTCTTTTGCTACAGGTCAACTTATTATGACCTATCAGATGGCTGGTACTAATGCTGGTAACTGGGAGTTAAATAGAATCGCTAGCTATGTTGGTGGCACTATTACCACATTGTTACCACTAGCAAATACTTATGCTAATAGCGGAAATGATTATGCCCAAGTAACAGTAGTGAAGGAATATACAGGCATTGATGTTAGTAGCGGAAAAACTTTAACATCAAGTGCGTTTAGTACAGTTGGAGGGATTTTACCTCTTGCTTGTTCTGGACTTGCGAATATTGTTGGAAATATTTCAGCTGCTGGTAAAGGGTTTAGGTTTGGAAATGGTGGTTCAGGACCAAGTGCTGATAATGGTTTAACTGGGCTTGGTGAGAACGGTACAGCAAGTAGTGAGACTAGCTCTGCAAATGCTACTGGTGGAGGAGGAGGAGACAATGATCAAGGAGATGGTGGAGGTGGAGGTGGTCATGTAAATGCTGGATCAAGCGGTGGTGGTGGAGCAAGTGGTGGAACTGCTTCAGCTAAAGATAGTGAAGCTTTAACTACAGCTGTTATGGGTGGTGGTGGAGGTGGAGGTGGTAACTGGGATGCACAAAGTGGTGCAGGACGCGGAGGACAAGGTGGTGGATTTATAGTTCTTTTTACCAACTCAATCCAAGTTACTGGAGGGATTAGCGTAAACGGAGAAGATGGACAAACTGGATCAAAAGCAGCTACAAAATCAGGAGGTGGAGGTGGAGGAGCTGGAGGAAGTATTTTAATCAAGAGTACTAGTGCTGATCTAGGAAGCAACTTATTGTCATCTAGTGCTGGTGCTGGTGGAACTGGTAACTATAATGGTGGAGCTGGATCAATTGGTAGGATTAGAGTTGAGACATGTAGTGAGATTGTTGGAACAACATCACAAGGATCATTAAGTACATCCGTTGGTGGTTTCGACTACTGCGGTTCATTAGCAAGCATTATTGCTTAAAGGAGGTTTATGAATGATAAAGAAAAAGGCTTCACACCATGTGATCATACCTTTGCACCACTAGGATTTGAGATGGTACAGACAGATGAGATAAAAATAGAGGTGATTGCTGCTGTTTTCTGCACTGCGTGCAGTATGTTTAGAACTAAAATTCTTTACTTTGACAGACAGCATGACAAAAACAATGAAAAAGCTTGACACAACAATAATAATACTATATGTTTTAAGTAGAGGTATTAACACATTACCTAGATACTCTTTTCGGAGGTCTAGGTTGTTTTATTTAAAGGAGTTATGATGGAAGAATTTTTTACAGCGATAGCCAATTTCGGCTTCCCTGTTGCGGTTGCTGGATACCTCTTGTTTCGTTTTGAAAATAAACTTGAGAAATTAGAAGGTAGTATCTCTGGTAAGGATGGACTTATCGTTACGATTAAGAGCTTCATGATGGAAGTAAAAGAATTGAGACGAGAGATTCGTGACACCAGAAAAGTTAACGGTAAATAATATGGTAAGCGAAATAGCAGTTAACCTAGAAGCACAATCTTTATTACAATATGCTTGTGGAACACCTTATTTTTGGCAATCAATTGGATTTGTAGCTGCTGTTGGTATGCTTATCGGTGCGATTATATTTGACGGACACTTGAAGTTAGTTCAAAAAGCTATTGTCTCCACTTTTATATACATGGGTTTACTTACATTAATGAACGTACATAGAATTCTTAGTTATTTCTCGTTAGAAGAACTTATCTATCCCAACCAGGCGTTTGCCTCAATAGTTACCACAGTGATAGTGACTTTATGCTACTGTTTTGGTATGCTGTTCGGAGTTTGGATATTAAGTAGAAAAAAGGAGAAATATGAAACTAACAGATCTTCCTAATTGGAAAAAACTCACCAAAAAAGAAAAGGATAGGTTAAAGAAAGTTTTCGCTCCCCGTATTAAAGCTAAGTATGACATGGGTGGCGAAGGGGCTGTCTCTAAAAAGGAGATAAAGAAGGGGGCTAAGAATGTCTGACACTAGCTTCACGGTACCAGAATTAGGCGATAAGTTTATTGATTATAGAATGCCCATCTGGGGTAACTCTTATACTTGGTCTTGGGAACGCCCAATCACTCAGTTAGAATATCTTGTTATTCACCACTCAGTTACCAGCGACGACGCAACTCCTAATGATTTAGCCTTGCTTCACAAGGCAAGAGGCTGGGGTGGAATTGGATATCATTTCGTTATTACTAATAATGGCGATGTCTATTATGTTGGAGATGTGGGAACAGCGAGAGCCAATGTTCTAAACAAGAACGAAAAAGTACTTGGTATTTGTATGATTGGTGATTTTACCAAGCATTTACCTACTGATGAGCAAATTAAGTCTGCTCACTTACTTTGCAAATTCATGATTAACACTGTAGCCTTTCCAATATCAAGTTGGGATCAGGTAGTGGGTCACAAAGATCTGCAAGCCACTCAATGCCCTGGCAGTAGCTGGGACAAGACCCAACAAGGTGATATGTGGTGGCGCATTAAGACTGGAACAGGGTATACTACACCTCCGACACAACAAGAGGATGTGTACAAGATTACTTATAAGGGGGAAACATTATCTACCTATGAAAAAAACCCAGAAGATACAATTGTTGACCTTCAAAATAAACTCACAGGTGCAGAGGGTCAAGTCAGCACTCTCACTGCTGAGAAATCTGTGTTGCAGGGAAACCTCACCACACAAGAACAAAACAATGCTGATTTGCTTGGACAACTTACTAAAGTCCGCATTGAACGTGATACTGCTAGAACTAAAGCTACTACTGCACAACGTAAGTTGGACGCTGCAATTATTAAAATCGGAACGCAAGAAGAAACAATAAAGCTTTTCAAAGCCCAAAAACCACTAGAAGGATTTAAATGGTATGAACTGGTGGGCTCTGGCCTTGCTAAGCTGTTTACAATCAAGAAGTAGGTATATAGACAGCCCAGGGGATAAAATCGTTGCTTAGAAACGCTTAGAACGATCCTTCTTGAGGGGCAATATCACAATTTTAAGGGAGGTGAACTATAATAACATGAAAAAAGCACGAGAAGCAGTTAAAAAAGCTTTAGTTTGGTGCAATGGTAAGAAAACTTACGTCATTGCATTATCGGGTTTAGTTTGGGGAATTTACACACAGGACAATGAAGTGGTTGTTTTGGCACTTGGATTAGTAGGTGTTCGCCACGGAATTTCAACCGAGATTGCTAAAGTATTAGCTAAGAAAAAATAAACACGGAAAGACGAAAAAAAAGAAAGGGTTATTAAGGCCCTTATTTTTAGTACCCAATTCACAATAACAACAAAGGACAGCGAAAGCTGTCCCTTGTGTAAATATTTACAATTGTAAACACTCTAGCTAGACTATTGGCTGATCTGCACCTCTTCCTCTCACCTGCGCGGGTGATTCTTCTACAACAATACCTGTTGGTTTTGAACCTGGTTGTCCAGTGGTATTATCTGGCCTTGCAGTTGGTTCAGAAGTTCCTCGACCTGGTTTGGTCTTTGTTGGTGACTGTTCTACCGAAGGACCACTTGGTGTAGGGGTCGTTGGTTTCAACTGAGGTACTGTTATTTCAACTGGCTTAGCGTTTGATGGATCATATCCTCTGCTCATATTAATTTCCACCTCCTTTTAAAAGTCTATATAATAAAAAAATCCCCACCACCGACAGGTGTTAGGGGTATCCCTCTGACTATTCATGGTATAGTAATACCACAGGTATGTCAACTTTGTGACGCCTCAAGGAATTGAACCTTGCTGTCCTTGCGGAAACAGGTTTACAGTCTGTCTGGTACGCCAGTACCTCATAAACGCCTTTTGTTCGGAAAGAAGGGGTCGAACCTCCGCAGACTGTTCCAAAAACAGCCGTCCTGCCGTTAGACGATTTCCGATTGGTGAGAAGGACTGGAATCGAACCTGTATCTGATGTTTTTCAGACACCCGTCGTGACCGCCTTGACTACCTCCCCATGTGAGCCTAATGCAAGAATTGAACTCGCGTCTATAGTTTACAAAACTATTGTTGGGCCACTCAACTAATTAGGCGTTGTTTGAATTTTACTGCCATACATATCTCATCACAATAAAAATCTTTTTGACCATTTTTTATCTTAGTCGTGACTTGATTAAACCTTCTTTTAAATCCTTCCCCGCACGCAGAGCATGTAAGAGAAATCATTTTTGCTGGTTTAACAGGATGATATTTATCATGATCCCTGCTATTAGTCAAAACTAAGTTTTCTATTCTATTGTCTTTAGGGTTTCCATTAATATGGTGGACAAACTCGCTAGACAATAAATTTCTTTTTAAATGTGCTGACATTACTAAACGGTGTTCTAAAATAACCCCGTTTTTATTAGCCATTTTATGACCCTTAAACCCACAAACTTGGATGTAGTTAAAACTCATGTCTATATTATAGACTGTTGCTTTACCTATGTCCAATAGAGATAAAGGTTGTGAGCGAGATACGAGAATCGAACTCGTGTCATCTGATTGGAAATCAGAAGTTATGCCATTTAACTAATCTCGCATTAATCCCATAAGTGACCGAAATATTTTACCACATCATGCATCTCTAACGCAATAGCATCGCTTTTCTTTTGTCTTTTCTTAAAGTAATTCTCCCAACCTTTTTTGTCTCCACTCTTTGGCAATCGTCCATAAGAATTGTGAAGTTTATTATAATCATCAAAAGCCTTTGCCATTTTTAGAAGCTTCCTCTTCCACTTGCCCCATGTATTCATTTCACCTTGACCTGGATAGCTATGAGAATATTTAGCTAGATCTTTTAATCCTCCTGAAATTACTTCTGCTAAGTAGCTATCAAAGCTCCAAACATCACAGTCTGCCCATCCTCTTTTTCCTCGCTGAAAGAAAAACTTCACACATTTTAATTTCCAAATAATCTCTTTGAAAAATCTTTCTATTGGCCACCAAATATGTTCCCACCATTTCATTTGATATTCACTTTCCAAACCACATTTAGATACTGATTTATCAAAACCAGGAGCTTTCTTAACTTTTTTAGCACCGTGATGGTGCTTAATTACTTTAGTAATTTTATTTACTACATTCATATGTGACGCATAGGGGTTACGATCCCCTGACTTCGCTGTGAAAGAGCGATGTGATCCCATTTCACTAATACGCCATATATTCTAACTCATAATGACAGTTTGCACAAAGAAGAATGCATTTCTCTGCTTCACTTTTCATTCTAGCTCTGCCTACTGCTAGCCTAGCAACCCCTATTGTTTTTGTCTTGGGATCTACATGATGAAAGTGAAGTGCTTCCATGCATTTGTTGTATCCACATGTTTGGCATCCACCCCCAAAATCTTTAACTAAGCGTTTCTTATTTTTGCGACGTGCATTTTTTATGTTTTCATTTCTACATAATTTACAGCGACGTTTTAACCCGCCTTCTTTTCTTGGACTAACAGCATACTCTGTAGATCCATGAGTTGGACATATACGTATTTCTGTTAATTCAGCCATATATAGACTGTAACAAGATGTCCCTAAAAGATCAAGTCAGGGACATTATGTGACGATAGCGGGAATTGAACCCGCAGTCTCTACCTTGAGAGGGTAGTGTGTTGGCCGATTACACTATATCGCCAGGTCAAGGACAGTAAGTTATGATGACTACTACTTTCAAGAAGTAGATGTCCTTACTATCCCGACTCTTCCAGCTGAAAGCCAGAGTGCTCATGATAGGACTCGAACCTACACGGTCATAAGACCATAAGTTTCTAAAACTTACGTGGCTGCCAATTACACCACACGAGCGTTGAGCCTCCTACTGGAGTCGAACCAGTTACCTTTCCCATACCAAGGGAACGCTCTACCTGTTGAGCTTAGAAGGCGTTTGCTCTCCAAGCAAGATTCGAACTTGCACGATCTGATTAACAATCAGACATTCTACCATTAAATTATCGGAGAATTTAATAATACTTTTTCATATCTAAAATATTAGACTCATTTTTAAATAGTCTTTTATAGGTTCTATTTTTATGGCAATTAGCACATACAACATCACATTTTTCTATCTCTTTTTTTAACTTTAACAAGGAGTTGGTATAGTTATAAAATGCCCCTATGGTAAATTTTTTATCTTTTAAATGGTCAAATTCTAAAATCCAATAAGGATAGTCTTCTCTACAATCTACGCATTTTTTACCTTGTTTATATTCCTGTATATATTTCTTTAACTCACCTCTTTTGTCTCTGGCTCTTTTTCTAGTTTTTTCTTTTTGACCAACACCACAATGATAAGATATCGTTCCTTTAGAGCATCCAAGCTTTTTCTGGATTTCTCTATAAGATAAGCCTTTTTTGTATAAAAATAATATTTTATTTTTCATAATATTTAAAAGAGCAATATTGTTATTAATCGTGTTATAGTATTGCGGTTCATGAGAGGATCGAACTCTCGATAATACCTTGACAAGGTACCAGTTTACCACTAACTTAATGAACCTAGGCGATATTATACCATATGGTTTGTGCCACTGACAGGACTTGAACCTGTACGCCTCTGAAGACATTGTCTTTTGAGGACAACGTGTCTGCCAATTTCACCACAGTGGCTGAGTGCCCCAAACTGGATTCGAACCAGTACGACCCGAAGATCTCAAGCTTTTAAGGCTTGTGTGTCTGCCATTCCACCACTGAGGCTGTTGTAGGCGATGTTGGACTCGAACCAACCATCGATGCTGTATAAGAGCATAGCTTTACCGCTAAGCTAATCGCCTTAGTCAGTGGCAGGGGTATCCACAAGTTACGACGAGCTACCACTTGTAGCGAGCTCCTGCCGAGCGACTATAAGCTCTTAATATAAGTATGATCACACAGCTCGCTTGTGTCGTACGTTGATCAATAAGATTATACCATGTTTATAGTTAATTATAAACTGTAAAGTGTTCCCTGTTGGGTTTGAACCAACGGCCTCTTCCATGTCGAGGAAACGCTCTGCCAACTGAGCTAAGAGAACTTGGTAGTCCCGATAGGATTTGAACCTACAACCTTTTGCATGTAAAGCAATTGCGCTACCATTGCGCCACAGGACTATGTGTTTCTGCATGACAATTTGCACACAGCAAATCGCATTTATCTACTTCTTTCAATACCTATTTGAGCAAGAGACGGGTACTGACCCCGCGACCTCAACATTGGCAATGTTGCGCTCTACCGCTGAGCTACTCTCGCATTCTTTCGTCTCATTTTGAGACGATTTGTGTATCATTATGAGACGATAAACCTGTTAAAATGATACGCTTTTGTGAGCCATGAAGGACTTGAACCTTCGACATTTCGCTTAAGAGGCGAATGCTCTACGCATCTGAGCTAATGGCCCATCCTATAGGCTTTTTGTCTTCTAAAAGTTCGTAAACGATGACAATTGGGACATACTATATCACATTTTTTAATTTCTTTCATCACTATTTCCCAAGAATACCCACTAGCAACTAGAGTTGTAACTTCTGTTTTTTTCTTTCCTCGCACATGGTCAAATTCCAAAATTCTAATATCTGAACAAGGACAATCAACGCAAGGGTGTGTTCTTAAATACTCTAATAATCCCCGTCGATTTTCTTCACGTCGTCTTTTCCTGTTTCTATAAATAGTTTTTTGATATTGCCTTTTTTTGAGACGATAATTACGACGACATTGTTTTCTCGAACAGTCTCTGCAATATATCTGTAACCCATCCTTCTTTTCCGTGTTCTTATTGAATTCATTCTTCGTCTTGATTTTTTTACAGACAGGACATTTCTTCATTCTTTTGTAGTATGAAAAAATCCTATATTTATGTCAAATAGGAGACTATAAGCCAGATTCTGTTTTAGATGACATCTACCTATGCCTTCAAACTTTAGACCTCAGTGGAACGCCTCAAGCGGTCAGTTCGGAAGTTGCTGCGAATAGAGATTGCCCGTTTCAGCCTAACTAAATAGGATCGTTTCTGTTGCTCTGATCAGCGATTACTCGTCCTAAGATTTAACCTAGGTATTCTGTTCCATGCAGTCTGGACTTTCCTCTTTTTCAAGCGTCATCATCGTCGCCTATTTGGTGGACTTGGCGGTGTTGAAACCGCGTCCAAATTATTAATCTAATATCGTCTACATGTTTAGTATCTTAGCGATACAGCGGAGACAAGTAGTGCCTCTTCCAACTTATTTAAGTTTAGCCTGAATAAGCAAAAGCGTAGTTTGTACTTGTTGATTCAAAAAGCGAGGCTACAAACGATCCCAATACTCCTTGAATGTCTTCTTTAAGTTGGGCGAAGAAACCCATAATTGTTTTTGCAATTATTGTTTTGATCCTTTAAGGAGATCACTCTACATGCAAATATTAAACTTGTAATCTGTCGAATCTTACAAGCCCATTGTGAGTCCAGCAGGGATTGAACCTGCGACAGTCAACTTAAAAGGTTGCTGCTCTACCGCTGAGCTATGGACCCTTATCTAAAAAAATGCTTGTTGTCTTGAAAATCTCTTTCGAAGTTTAGCTGCTTGTTCCTCAGCTTTTCCTTTGTCTTCACTCCTCATAAGTATATAGTGACGAATGATTGTTTCTCTTTTAGAACGAGTAATTGTCTCTGCTGGAGAACAGTCTTCTAAAAAGATTGTCTTTTGTTCATCTGTTAACTTCAAGCCTTGTAGTTGCCAGATATAGATAAGCAATAACTTATCATCCACCCCGAAGGCTGGATACTTCTTTATTGATTGTTTAATTAATTCGTCTATTTTCATATGTTGCCGCGCTAGGATTCGAACCCAGATAGATGATTTCAGAAACCACCGTCCTACCTTTAGACGACTCGGCAATTTAAGGCTTAAGAGAGACTTCAACTCTCATTCCAACCATCTTTTCATCCTAGTCTTGAGATTAGACCCGAGCCACTAGGGCTCAGTATTGGTTGGGTGTTTGGCACTGACTAGACACTATTAAACCATGTACCTCCACAAGGAATCGAACCTTGACCATCTCGTTAGAAGCGAGATATTCTGTCCATTGAACTACAGAGGCGTTGTGCTTTCGATAAGACTCGAACTTATGTGTGCCTGATTAGGAATCAGGTGCGTTATCCGCTACGCTACGAGAGTGTACTCCCTGTAGGAGTCGAACCTACACCTAACGGTTTCGAAGACCGTCGCACTATCCATTATGCTAAGAGAGTATTCAGACGACGGGTTAGAAATAGAT
>Ga0075122_10001756_pt1 | contig 14884 bp, 16 predicted proteins | sample AntAceMetag02UKB_FD_69790 | JGI IMG/M metagenome (GOLD analysis project Ga0075122, IMG submission 69790) | Saline lake microbial communities from Ace Lake, Antarctica - Antarctic Ace Lake Metagenome 02UKB | ecosystem: Environmental > Aquatic > Non-marine Saline and Alkaline > Saline | place... | reverse complement strand
AGATGTGCATGGTGACGCAGAACATTTAGCACATGTTATAAAAGCAATTAAAGAAATTAAACCTGATTTAGTTATTTCGGCAGGTGATCATACGTGGTTTCAAGATAAAGAAAATGAAATATTAAAATCATTTGACTTGGGACCCAAAGTATTAGTTGTACCAGGTAATCATGAACATCCTGAAGCAACAAAAAAGACAAGTAAAAAAATGAAGCATATTGTAAATCTTCATCAAGGTGTTTTTGAAAAAGATGGCGTGTTATTTGTTGGTTGTGGTGAAGGTGGATTTTGTTGTGGAAATAATGATTTTGAAAATTCTAAAGTTTTTTTAGCAAAGAATTTAAAAAAACATAAAGGCAGGACGGTTTTAGTAACGCATGAACCACCTTATGGAACAAAAGCAGATGAAGTTTCTATTGGAGAACATGTTGGTTCAAAATCTTTGCGAGATTTCATAAAAGAAAATCAACCCAGTATGAATATTTGTGGGCATATTCATGATTCCGCAGGCAAAATGTCTAAGCTAGGAAACACCGTAGTTATTAATGCCGGACCGCGTGGAAAGACTATTGAGATATAGTAATATTTAAAAATATACCGTATGTTACTACTTTATGGGATGTAGTGGCGAGATTTATAATATATTGGGTGTAAAATTCCCAGTTACAGAAATCGTTCGCAGAGAAGAATATGCACTTAATGGAGTTCTTATTAAACCAGAAGAACCTATTTGTGAAGGAGATAGTTTTCTTAATGATGGCATATATACGCCAAATTTAGCTAACCCTAAATTAAGTATTAGTTTATTAGGTTTAACTGAATGTAATTGCGATGTTAGTGAAGCATTGGTTGGATATTCTTTAGCAAATGAAAGTTATGAAGCTAGTGCACAAAAGCTACCTACTGCAAAAGAAATTGAAGCATTAAAACCATATCTCGTTAAAAATATTAAAAAGACATTTGGATTGGATGTTGAACTTAGTGATTTAGAAGTATTTCTTCTGTTTGATTTTTCACAATAATACTTGTTTATTTCTTTTTTGAATTTATATATAAAAATGGAATTGCAGAAATAAACAATATCACACCCATTGCAATTAATACGGCGTTCATTGAATATAAATCAATGCTATATCCAATGAGTACAATAAATATTGATGTAAATATATTCATGTTTAGAGATTGTATGGATAATACTGTTGCACGATTTTCTGATTTAATATGATGATTCATATAATTATCAATAAGTACTTTTTTGTAATCTCTTGTTATGTATAATAATATAATAAAGGTTAATGCTGTAGGTGTGTTAAGTAATCCCGCGAATACAAACATTGTTGAATACAGTATAGTGATTAAAATAAATGATTTTTTCTCGCCAATTTTTCTTTCAATTTTATCTGAAAGTGAAGCAACTAATCCGCTTATTCCATGTATTAGTGCGAAAATAAATCCTAATTGAATTATGCTGTATCCAATTTGTATTAGATAGGGTTGTCTTAATAGATTAACAAAAGCAAACATTGGAAGAGTTAATAATGTTGAAAATAAAATTAACCATCTTACTTTTTTATGTGAATATGCAAATATAATTGAATTTTTTAAATGTTCAAATTGATTTGATAAATTATATTTTTTAATTGAATAATGTGGCTCTTTCATAGAAAGAACAACAATTGCTGCAAAGAAAATAATTATACCAAATAATACATGTGGAATTCTTATATTTATATTAAATAAATATGCAGCACTAATTGATGCAAAAACAATTGTTACAGCAGTTATTAATTGAATCTTGCTTCTAATTTTTAGATATTCTTTTTCACGTTTAAGTTTTTTTAATGAGTCAAATAATAATGCATTTTTTGTTCCAGATAAAAATGCATGCGAACTAGCCCACAAAATTACACCTATTGCAAACATAAGAAATGTGCTACTTAAACCTGTGATAATCAGTCCACCCGACATAAGTATGTAACCAATAAATGTTGTGAGTTTTCTTCCTAAAAAATCTGAAAAAATTCCCGAAGGTAGTTCTAATAAAATAATTGTTAATGCTGCAATTAATTCAAGTAAACCCAATTGCGTGTAGGTTATGTTAAATGATTGATAAAATAGAATTCCAATTGGTATCGTAAACCATAATCCATTAAGTGCAGAAATTAAGTAATGTTTTGATATATTTTTTTCAAAATCATTTAATGTCATTTAAGGTTTAATTGTAAGATTTTAAATAAGATATGGTTATACTAGATTATTATGTTAATTTGTAAAACATTTGAACAGCCCATTAAAACGGAGGTTTTAGTGTGAAGATTTTAGCAGCAGGAGATTTACATGGAGATATTAATGCAGCTAAAAAGCTAGCAGCAAAAGCTAAGAAAGCAAAAGTGGATTTAGTTGTTCTTTCGGGAGATTTAACTTATGGTGAAATTTCAACTAAAGGATTAATTGGACCATTTAAAAAAAATAAACAAAGAGTATTAATTATTCCAGGTAATCATGAGTCACCTGCAACAACTTCGGCACTTGCAGAAATATATGGTGTAACGGATTTACATGGCTATTCGATGAAAGTTGGTGATGTTGGAATTTTTGGAGCAGGGTCTGCTAATATAGGGATATTTCAATTAGATGAAAAAGAGCTTTTTGGTTTACTTGAAAAAGGATTTAATAAAATCAAAAATACAAAAAAGAAATTAATGATAACGCACTGCCACCCAGAATATACTCTTATGGCTAAAATGTCTACAATGGTACCTGGATCAAAAGGTATTGCTAAAGCAATTAAAAAGTTTAAACCAGATATTGCTATTTGTTCACATGTTCATGAAGCTGAAGGTATTGAAGAAAAACTTGGTAAAACTACTTTAATAAATGTAGGAAAACGCGGTAAAATTATCGAGATTTAATTGGTCGCATTAGCTTGTTTATAATAAGCTGCGCTTCAAATGAGGGTGATATGCTATGGTCACGTTTTTCTTTGTGATTTATTTGATAATTAATTTGATCAATAATGGCAGTCCTTAGATATGTTCGATCTATTTTATCATGATAAATATCTAAAACTAGCTTAATATCATACCAATCTTTTGCTCTAGGTTGATCATAATTATATAATTTCCATGCAATTATATCTTCAGGTCTATATGTTTTTATTTGAGTATTTGTGTGTGGGATTTGTATCATTCGAGCATTTCGTATTTCTCTCCAAGTTTGATTAGTATCACTTGTATCAGATAAATATCCTTTTGATTTAGTCAAGAAATTTAAATCAATTCCTTGTTCGTCGTCAGAGTTGACTTTTATACCATATCTAAATCGTTTTTTGCTTGTGGTTATATTATACCGATCATCTAATTTTTCAATAATTGGCTTAGATACAAGTTCACTAAATTCACTTTTTCGCATAAAAGGTGCTAATATGAAGTCCATATCATCACTACCGCGACTATGACCGCTGTGATAATAGAGAATTTCTGCAGCTTTTCCGCCAACAAGCACGCTTTCAAAATCAATATTTTCAAAAGTTTCTGCAACAGCAACAGCACTATCTCTGAGGATTTGATCATTAAACGTAGCACCATTAGGACTAAAATCTTTTAAGAGTGTGTCTAGCCTAGCCATATTATTTATCATTTCACTAACAAGTAATCCGATTTCGTTTAAAAGTGTTTCTATTACCTGATTTTATACACATATTTATAAATCTTTAATTTTAGTTGAGTAATTATGCAATTAATTATAGCTGAGAAACCATCTGCAGCACAAAAAATCGCTGACGCATTAGGTTCTCCAAAGCAAAAGAAAGTTGGAACTGTTTCTTGGTATGAAATTCCAGACAAAAAAATAATTGTTGCTTCTGCAGTAGGTCATTTGTACGGTCTTAGGACGCCGAGTCGAGGATGGCCACTTTTTGATGTTGAGTGGAAGCCAACACATGAGATTTCAAAAAGTTCGGCATTTACAAAAAAATATCTTACGATTCTTAAGAAAGTAGCAAAGCGTTGCGATGAGTTTGTAGTTGCAACGGATTTTGATATTGAGGGCGAAGTTATTGGTTTAAATATTATTAGATTTGTCTGCAAACAAAAAGACGCACAGAGAATGAAGTTTTCAACAATGATGGCAGAAGACTTACTTGATGCGTATAAGAATCGAATGAATACATTAGATTGGGGACAAGCTAGAGCCGGTGAAGCAAGACATGCAATGGATTGGTATTATGGTATTAATTTATCAAAAGCAGCTATGGCGGCAGTTTCTCAAGTTAAAAATCGTTATGTTCCACTTTCAATTGGACGTATTCAAGGTCCGGCTTTAGCCCTATTAGCTGAACGTGAGCGAGATATAAAAAAGTTTAAACCCGTACCATATTGGCAAATCTTTGCAGATGTTAAAATAAAAACAGATACATTTGAAGCAATCCATTTTGAGGATAAGTTTTGGGAGGAGACAAAAGCAAAGCAAATCTTTGATAAAGTTAAAGATAAACCTGCAAAGATTGATGCGATTAAAAAATCAAAACAAGCAGTTTTCGTTCCATTTCCATTTGATTTAACATCATTACAAATTGAAGCATATCGTTGTTTTAGGATATCACCTAAGCGAACACTTTCTGCAGCGCAAGAGCTTTACACAAAGGCATATATTTCTTATCCTCGAACAAGTTCCCAAAAACTTCCAGTTAAATTGGGTTTTCGTAAGATTTTGAATAACCTTGCTAAAAATGGAACGTACACAAAGACTGCGCAACAGGTTTTGAAAACAAGTTTAAGACCCAATGAGGGAAAGAAAAAAGATGCAGCACACCCTGCAGTATATCCTACAGGAAAACTTGCAATAATTTCTGAGAGCGATGCAGCTAAGGTGTATGATTTAATTGTTAAAAGATTCTTTTCTGTTTTTGGAGTTCCCGGTGAAAGAGAAAGTACAAAAGTTGGATTGTTAATTGAAGGAGAACCTTTTGTAATGAGTGGAATAACAACAACAAAACTTGGCTGGCAAGAATGGTATATGCCCTACGCAAGAAAAAAAGAGTTAGAACTTCCGCCGTTAAATATTGGCGAGATTTATAATGAAACTACTCGTTTCAAGAAAGATGAGACAAAACCTCCAAAAAGATATACACCCGCTTCAGTAATTAAGGCATTAGAAAAAGAGAATTTGGGAACAAAAGCAACACGCGCAAATATAATTGAAATACTTCGAACTCGAGGATATATTCAGGGAACGCCTATCGAGGTAACGGAACTTGGTTTGAAAGTTATCGATACTTTTGCAAAGTATGCTCCAGAGATTCTTTCAAAAGAACTTACTCGAAAGTTTGAGGAAGATATGCAACAAATTCGCTCTAATGAAAAAGCACCAAAAGAAGTTCTTGCTGATGCTGCAAAAATAATTGTTAAACTTTGTCAAGAGTTTAGGGATCATAAACAAGAAATTGGAAATCTTTTAGGTGACGCGTTTATTGAGACTAAAGCTAAACAAACAACTGTTTGTAAGTGTCTGAAATGCAAGACGGGGGATATGCGCGTTCTTACATCAAGAAAAACAAGAAAGAGATTTTTAGCATGCTCAGGTTATCCAAAATGTAAAACTACTTGGGGAATGCCTCAAAAAGGAACGTTTTCAGTGCTTAAAAATGCGTGCAAATGTGGAGTGCCTTATGTTCAATTTTATACTCGGGGAAGAAAACCCTGGAAACTTTGCCTAAATCCTGATTGTGAATTTAAAGAACCTTACGAACCTAAAAAAGACAAAACTGTTGAGGAAAATAAAACAACTAATATCTAAACAATTCAGATATTAAAATAACTTACGGTTTAATTTGCTAAATTCTTTTTAATATTTATACCTATGATTGATGAGGTTCTTAGATAAGCTCTCCCTGGAGAGAAAATGAAAAATAGTTTATTAAATACAAAAGTAGTTGATTTTGTAGCAAATCCGCGTAAGATTGCTACAGTTAAAATTGAGAGCGAGCTCATTCACGGAGCAATTAAATATTTAGTAGAAAATGGTTTTACACATGTTGTGCCACCACATTTAACGCGAGCAACCGGCGCCTGTGAAAACATTGATACAATGTTTGATATGGATTATTTTGGTAAGAAAGTTTTTTTGAGTCAAACTGGACAACTTTATCTTGAAAGTTACATTAAATCACTCGGTAAGGTTTATTGCATGGGACCTAGTTTTAGGGCAGAACCTGAAGCAGATGATCGGCATCTCACTGAATTTACTTTAATTGAATTGGAGTTTCCAACTGCAAAAGATGAATCAATGTCTGAATTAATTGCGCATATTGAAGGCATTGTAATGTCTATGATTAAACAAGTTTTGAAAACTTGTAGACAAGAATTAGCAGTTGTTGATGCAGATGTTGGAAAACTTGAACAAATTAATCTCCCGTTTTCACGTGTAACATATGATGATGCAGTTAATTTACTAACTGGCTTTGATGTGAAATGGGGCGATGACTTGAAAAGTAAACATGAACAATATCTTGCTGAGCATTTCAGTAGTCCGGTTTTTATAACACATTATCCACAAGAAATAAAATTCTTTAATATGCAACCAACATCGGGAAATCCTAAGATTGTAAATAGCACTGATTTGATTTTTCCTGGAGCAGGTGAAACTGTTGGCGCAGCATGTAGAATTTGGGATCCAAAACAGCTCGTTGAAAGACTAAAAACTTCAACAATGATGGATCAGCTTAGAGCAAAAGGTGTAAATGATGACGTTTTTGATTGGTATGCTGACGTTGTCAAAGCACATGGAATGCCTCATGCCGGATTTGGATTAGGACTTAGTAGATTAATGAAATATGTAACAGAAAGTGCAAATATCAACGAAAGTACAGCATTTCCAATGAATTCAGAGGTGGTTTACTAAATATGCCTGAAGGAAAGGCAGCAAAATATGGAAGAGTTTCTGCAGAAATGATTGGAGGGATTATTGCAGTGCTTCCCTTAGCTGATTCTGAAAAAGAGATCTATCGGAGCGACTTTATTGCTAAATTAAAAACATATTCTTTAGTACAACGTAAAGTTGGTGAACCAAGAAATGAAGGCAGTAAAGATCATCTGGAAGATATTGTATCTGTTGATTTATTGAATCCAAATGATTTTGCTGCATGGATTATGCAAGGATGGAATTTCTGTTATCAAAAAGAAACTGTTAGAAGAATTATTCGAAGTTTAAATGAACATTTAATGAATTAGCGTTTAATTAAGTTCACAAGTTTTTTTAAATTCAATCACCGTTTTTTAAGATGGATGATGACTTTTACGAGATACCTGAAGAAGTACACGCAAAGATCGATGAATTAGCTATAATTGTGCGAGCAAACTGCGTAGAAGAACCGAGATATAATATAATTTTTGCCAAAGATCAAGGAGTTTGTTTGGACCCCCAAAATAAATCTGCTGAAAATGTACTTGAGGAAAGTAAGTTAGAAGGTTTGTTGCAAGAACTTGCACAAATGTCTGAGATGTTTTCTATTGATTACGTATTTTCTATTGGTGCCAAGCCTCAGGATTCTTGATCCATTCTTCGCATTTTCTAAGTTCGGTAGAGGTTAGTATATTTTTGTTTTTAGCGACTTTTAGTAAAGTTTTAAGATCACAAAGTGCGTGGAGTGTTATGCCGGCGTCTTCAAAATTTTTAGCAGCTTTTTCTAAGCCATATGTAAATATAGCTAAACAGTCCGTTACAATGCCACCTTCTTCGCGAATATTTTCAGCAACTTTTATTGAACTGCCTCCCGTGCTAATCAGATCTTCGATGATTAATATTTGATCACCTTTTTTCATAGTACCTTCTACTGATTTTCTTCGACCTTGCTCAGATGCTTTTGTGTATGCATATATCATTGGCAGGCTTAATTTTTCCGCAAGTATTGTTGCATGTGGAATGCCTGAAGTAGCGACACCACCCAAAGTATCTATTTTATTTAATCCAATTGAATTGATTACTGTTATGAAGTGTTCAATTATTTTGTTTCTCTCTTGCGGGTGTGAAAGTAACAATCTATTATCTGTATAAATTGGAGAGATTATTCCTGAAGCATATTTGAATGGTTTATTTGGTTGTAGGGTTACTGCGTCAATATTAAGTAAAATGTTTGCAACTTCTTTGGCTGCACGTTCTCGATTAAATTTAATTTTTTCTGAATAATTCTTTTCCCACTTAATTGGATCATTTAACCAATCTTGCGTAATATTAAATTCATCTAAGGAAATTCTTTCCGTAATCCGTGCCGTATTTAATATGGTTTTTAAATCGGTTAATGCATAAGTTTTTACATTTAATTTGCGTAATTTTTCCGCAACATTACCTAAAACATGATCAGATATTGCAATGCAATGTGAGACAAGGCCCCCACCAGCCATGACAGCTTTAACTGAATTTGTAAGCGTATCATCTGCAGTGAACATGTGCGTTACTAGCAGAACTTTAGCACCTTTATTTAATTTGCCTTCAATTAAATTTTCTTTACCATATCCTTTTGCCTTTGAGCGTAAATATATCATCGGCAAATCTAGTTCTCGAGCTAACCATGATGCTGCAGGTATACCTTCAACACCTACGCCAGCAATAACGTCGAAATCCTCACCTGAATTTTTTACGGTGTTTATTAATATTTCAATTATCTTTTTCCGTTGCTTTGGATAAGAAACTAATACACGCGGGTCCACATAAATCGGACTAATTATTCCAGATACATAAGTGAATGGATTATTTGGTTTTAATGTAATTGCACCAATATCTAAAAGAATCTCTGCAACTCGGTCAGAAATTGAAACCTGATTAGTTCGTTCTAAGTACGCATCCCATGCAGCTTTTCTGTATTTCTTTGCCTCAGTTATGGGATTTTCTGCTTGATAAATACCTCGTCCAACAATAACTGCATCGGATCCTGCAGCTATAGCTTCTTTTGGATGTGTATATCTTTGACCGAGTCCATCTTTATTACTGCCAATTTTAACACCGGGAGTTAAAATAACATGACCTGGATTTGTGACCAGAGACAATTCTTTTAATATTTCAGGCTTACTGCCAGTTCCGATAAAACCTGCAATTGCTTCTTTATGTTCATTAGCCATTTCAATAGCTTTTTTAGTGTAATTGCCGACCGCCATAGTACCTTTGGAAGACATTTGAGCTAAAATTAAAAATCCTCGAGATTTGCCATCAGTTTTTTCGTTAGCTACTTTTTTTAATGATTCAATTATTCCTGGACCTGGAACAATATGAATATTAACAAAATCTGCCCAATCAACAATTTTATACACGCCTTTTGAGTATTGAAGTTTTACAGTATTGCCAATATCCGCAAATTTACGATCTTCAAATATCATAAAATTATGTTTTCTAGAAAGTTCAATTAATTTTTCAATGAGGCTTGGAGTAAAATCATCAAGAATATCAATGTGCGTTTTAACAACGGCTAAATCGGGTCCAAGAGTTTCACAATGTTTTAAGAATTTTTCTGGATCATGCTCATCATTGGCTAAAATAAGATTCGTTTTCTTAGCGTCCATTAATTCGAATAGTTTTTTTGCAGCAGGGTTTTCAGCTAATTTCGCACGTTCTTTGTAAGTCATCTCTAGTTTTTTCATTCAATGAGCAATTATAATGAATTAAAAGAATTTGTTGTTTATAATAAACTGAATCGTTTTTCTTTTTCTGATGGTTCTTTTATCTGTTGAAAAATTGTTCACTTAAGTTATTTTGTTGAAAATAACTTTTATCTTTTTTTGTTCTTTTTCTAAATACTTAATTTCTTTATTCAATTCTGCAAGTTGATTTGTTTTCGTTTGTAATTCAGGGTAAATTAAACTATTTTGGTACGATGAAATAATTTTAATAAACTGTTGTTTTAGTTTCAAGTCTGTAGGAAGTTTTAATTGTGAGGCAGTTGCGACTAATACTTCTATTCCAGTGAGCAATATTTCTAACGCATCATTATCTTTATTGAAACCCTTGCGAGGAGTTAAATTACCTTGATAATAATTATTAAATAATTCGTCATATATTTCCTCAATCGAGTTGTCGAAATATTCTTGCATTATTTCTCGATTTCTTTTTTGCGCTTTTTTTGATAAATTTAAATATCTTTCTGAATCAATTTCGTATCCGATTTTTCTAGACCAATTAATTGCTCTTAATGTCAATTTTTTCGGAAGTTTACCGGTTTCATGAATTTTTTCTTCAGCTTCCGTTAGTAACTGTTCAATACTGTCTGGCGTAGGTGCTATAAAATTTCCTGTAAAATCTTTATCGATGTATTGTGGATCGGGTGAATTGCCCTCATAAATAAATCCATATCCGAGTGGAGAGTTACATTCGCCACATTTGAAAAACATATGCCCAATCGCTTTAACACAATCAAATTCAATATCCAAGTCATTACCAATAACATTTATTTTTACTGCAGGAGGTCCTTTATGTTCGTTTTCACAAATATTACAGAAGTAACTATTAATTCTCTCTGGATCAATATACCCAATTCCCTGTATAGATTCATATCGCGCATTAGTGAATTCTATTGCGCTAGTTTGTTCTTCAGTAGTTAAATCATTAATTTGAACCCATGATCCAATTTGTTCTACGAATAATTTAGACTTGGGTGTGCAGATTTTTAAAAGGTGAGATGGTGAACTATTTGAATCAATTAGTTCTTGTTTCAATTTAGTTAAATGTATATATTTTGGAGTTTCAAAAAGAGGCATTCCGCTACTGAGAAATTGTTCCATAAATTCGTGTGGATCATGTTCTCGAATACGGTATTCTAGATAAACTCGCATACTCGACGATGTGGCAAAAGCTTATAACTTTTTGTTTAAAAAAGATTAAATCGTTTTTCTTTTTCTGATGGTTCTTTTACTTCTTGTATGCCTTCATTTACAATTTCAAACCAGACCGATTTACCTTCAGCTATTGAGCGGTGTTTCATTATCTCAGCTTTTCTTATTCCATCAACTTTTTCTAAACGAATTAAGCATTTACTCCAATAAGCAAGAATGTCTCCACCAACCATTCGAATATTATCTCGTTTATCAAAACTACTGTAAACTTGGTTTGTTGCAAAAACAGGGAGATGATTTCTGCGAGCAATAGACGAAAGAATAGAAAGTTGTTTTGTTAATTCTAAATTAATTTCTTTAGGATCCTCGGGTCTTTCTAATCGGTAAAGCATTGTTAGAGAATCAATCACAATTAAATCTATTTTTTCAGTTTTAATAATTTCGCGCAGTTCTCGAATTGCTTTTTGTTGTTCATCAAATTCATATGGTTTGATTATTTTGATGTTTTTTGATGTTATATCAAATTCAGGATCAATCTGTTTAGCTCTTTCAAGTGAAAAACCACTTTCAGTATCAATGAAAATAACTTTACCTTTTTTAGCTGCAGAAATCGCAATAATCATAGCAAGATTAGATTTACCTGATCCTGATGCACCATAAACTGTTGTAATGACATCTGTTTCAATACCACCGTTTAGAAGCACATCAACTGCTTTTGCACCTGAACTAATCCTTTTGTCAGCCATCCACACAATGGGTTTATAAGTTTTAATTGGTTTATATATTCAAAGACACAATTGTCTTTCACAATACTTTTAAACCAAGATTTGAGGTGAATTACAGAATGAAATCAACAAAAAAACGTTATATGCAAAATTACAATCAATTGCCTAGTGTAAAAGCTAAAAAACGTGAATATATGCAGAAAATGCGAGCAAATAAAGACCAAGAAGCTGCACGAAGATTGGTTTTATTCCTTTCCGATATGGGTTATTCTGATTGGGCAGAAGATGTTGCAGTAGAGCGAGCTCCAGAAATGTTAGCAGTTTCTAAATCTCGAACAAGTGTTGCTCAGAATAAGTAAGTTTTTTTAAGGGCATTTTTTTTAACTTCTCTATGATAAGAACTGTTTGTATTGTTGATATAATTGATCCTATTTTGGGAAAGAGTCCTGAAAGAATTACTCAATATTATTCAACAATCTGCGATGTTTTACAGTGTGCTAAAGATAAGTCGTTTCCAATTATTTGGAGTCATTTTCCAAATGAAACTTTGTTGGATTTTGTTGATACTAATTTGTCTATTGATTCGTATTGTGATGCGTTGAAATTGAGTTCGGAAAATCGTGACGGCATTAGAAAAGTTAATGATGTGCTGCAAATACCTATTGCGGCGCTCGTAGATGGTTCAATTACGGTTCTAGACGGCCAAAGTTTTTATTTTAATCAATATTTAAATCACGTAATTAATTCGTCAGATAGTTTCTTAATTGCTGGAACTGTTCTTCAAAATTATACTTCTAAAGATCCTTCAGCATGTTGCGTTGTTGATATGGTAGATTTTTTGCTTAAAACTCGCCGTAATTTAGAACCGTTGTTTGAATTTGTTTTATCTGGAATAAATTGGGTTTCTGAGTCAGGTACAGATCTTGCGCATAAAGGAAAAAATGATGTTTTATCTGCTGCTGAACTAAAAGACATTCTTAAACATGCTAATGATCCAATGTGTTATGGTATTTTACCAAATAAACAATTAGCTAAAAGAATACAAACATATTATTCGGTTTCAAATATGTTAGAAAACAATAAATAACACTTGCACTAATTAATTCATGCATTCACGAACGCATCTTTTGATAGCAATGTTTTTTGGATTTATGTATTTTAAATTATTTCCGGGTATGGCTATCTGGGAAAAATACATATTTTCAACATTTTTAATTGGAGCATCATTGCTGCCAGATATTGATACACCTACTTCTACATTGGGTAGAAAACATACAGTTATTTCTTATCTTGCAACACATCGAGGTTCATTTCATAGTATCTGGTTGCCATTAGTTTCAGTGTTTTTCGCATTAATTTATCCCGTCTTAAGTTCATCGCTTTTAGCAATTGCAATTGGATATGGTGCACATTTAGTCGCAGATGCATTTACAAAACACGGAATAAAACCTTTTGCGCCACTTTCTAAATATAAAATTAGCGGACCTTTGAAAACAGGATCTTTTGTTGAAACATTAATTGCTGCAGCTGTTGTTATGTTCTTTTTAGTCCAGCCGTTCTAAGAATTTTTTAATTAACGCGGATTTATCTTTCCTGTTTCTTTTAATATATGCAAAAAGTTCTTGTTTTAAATTAATAACTGGAAGTTTTATATCATTAAACTCAACAAATATTTTAGCAGATAATCTTGATCTCTCCGTCCACAAATCAACACCAGGTATCTTGTTTTTAAGATCTCCAAGAACTTCCACTTCAACACCATGTATTTTAAAAATAACTTCATACGTATCATATTTTTCATATTTCTTTAATTCGATTGGTTTTGATATGTATTTTTTCAGAGCTTTTTCAATTTTATGTGCGCCATCTTTATCGGTTAGAATATCAATATCTTTTGGAGTTACATTAATTCCTTGTATAGCAAGATTAGCACTACCAATTATTGCCCAATTTACTGTTTTAGGTATTTGTTCTAGTATTTTTAGTGCTTTAATTTGATTTTTAGTTATCATCCATACAATTTCCTAAATTGTTCTATATGTTCAGTTGGTTTTCGTCTCGCTGCAACTTCAACATTTTTTCTTGAATGAATTTCTGCTAGCTTTTCAATGGCTTCGGATTTGGTTCTTAGTTCGTATTCAGCTTTAATTATGTTTAAAATTCTATTCGTTTCTTTGTTTATTTCAATAATTGCCTTGACCATTAAGGATTATATGTTAATACTATATTAATGTTATGTTAATATAATTTGCAATATGGCTTCCACTCGTTAGGCTATTAAATATTAACTGTTGGTTTTTGTTGATATAGTATGCTAAATAAAAGATCTCCAAAAAAAGATTCTATCGAATTAAATGTTGCAGAAGCGCAACAAGATGATGTTGATAAAGGAATTGTTAGAATTGATTCTCAAATTATGAAAGAAATCGGCTTAAATCAAGGCGATATAGTTGAAATTGAAGGTGAGCGAAAAACGGTTGCAGTTGCTGGACGCGCATTTCCTTCAGATATTGGTTTGAATATTATTCGAATGGATCCATTAAGTCGTAGAAATGCTAAAACATCCATTAGTGAGAAAGTTAAAATTAGTCGACTCGAGTTTAAACCTGCAAAAAGCGTAACTCTTGCACCTGTTAAAGGAATACGACTTCAAGGAGATTTTTCAAGATTAAAACAAGGAATTATTGGTCGCGTTGTGTCGAAAGGCGATTTAATTTCCATGGGTGGTGCTCGAAGAAGAAAAACTGCTTTTTCAGGATCTCCTTTTGAAGAGATATTCAATATGATGAATGATGATATGAGTATGGGTAGCATGGGTTTTGGCGGATTAAAAATGGTTGTTGTAAATACTAATCCAAAAGAAGCAAGTGTAATTACAGAAGATACTCACGTTGATTGGAAATCAACACCAGTTGAACTTAAAGAAGAGGCAATACCTGAAATTGCTTATGAAGATATTGGTGGATTAGAAGAAGAAATTAAAAAAGTTAGAGAGATGATTGAACTTCCATTAAAACATCCAGAGATATTTACGAGACTGGGTGTAGAACCTCCCAAAGGAGTTTTACTTTATGGTCCTCCCGGAACAGGAAAAACGCTTTTAGCAAAAGCAGTTGCACATGAATCTAGTGCGAATTTTGTTACATTAAATGGTCCCGAAATAATGAGTAAATTTGTTGGAGAAGCTGAAAAGAAACTTAGAACTTTATTTGACGATGCTTCAAAGAATGCACCATCAATTATTTTTATTGATGAAATAGATGCTATTGCACCAAAGCGAGAAGAAAGTTATGGTGAAGTTGAGCGAAGAGTTGTTGCACAGTTACTTGCATCTATGGATGG
>Ga0075122_10001754_pt1 | contig 14894 bp, 19 predicted proteins | sample AntAceMetag02UKB_FD_69790 | JGI IMG/M metagenome (GOLD analysis project Ga0075122, IMG submission 69790) | Saline lake microbial communities from Ace Lake, Antarctica - Antarctic Ace Lake Metagenome 02UKB | ecosystem: Environmental > Aquatic > Non-marine Saline and Alkaline > Saline | place... | reverse complement strand
AAACGCCTTTTCATTAGGACTTCTTTTACAAATAAGATATTTACCATCTTTCTTAATTATGCCAGTTACAGCAATATAATGCGCTTTTTCTTTAAAATCATCCATTTTAATCCCCCCAATAAAACAACAACACATCCGATATTTTTAAATAATCCCTCAACTTCATTTGAGTAATAATGAGATATTCAGGCAGTTTAGTAAAAAAAGAAAGAGAAAACATTTTTAAAATGTTTTTAGAAAATAATAAATTAAAATTTAATGAAATTGAAAAAAAATTAGAAATACGTTCTAACATGGTGTCTTATCATCTTGAAAAAATGCAAACTGAAGGGTTATTAGAAAAAAAAGGAATGTATTATTATTTAACCAAAGAAGCAGAAAGGTATTTACCAATATTGCCTCACATAATTGGAAAAGAAATGAGCCCGCTTCCAGTTGTACTAGTTGCCATAATGAAAAAAGACAAAATATTATTGATTAAAAGAAAAAGACGCCCATACAAAAACTATTGGTCCTTAATTGGGGGGAAAATGCTAATCGAAGAAACCTTTTCCAAAACAAGCAAAAGATTAGTTCTAGAAAAAACAGGATTAAATTCAAAATTTGAATCAATAAATTCAATATTACACGAAATCGTCAGAGGAGATGAAATAATAAAACACAGTTTTATACTATTCTTTACAAAAGTAATTATAAAAAACGAAAAAATTAAGGAATCAGAACACGGCAAACTAAAATGGTTTGAACTCGACAAATTAGAAAAGATTATTCCTTCAGATAAATGGTTAATTGAAAACAAACTTAAGTCTAAAATAGATATAGATGAAGCAATTATGGAAGAAGAAAAGGGTAAACTAATTTCTTTTAAAATTTAACCAATAGTTTTTTAAAGAATATTAGAGTTTTTTATGATGTCTTGTATAATTGCAAGTTCAGAATGAAGTGAAACGAAATGATGTTAAAGGCAGACTTACACATACATGCAGCAGAAGACAAGGCAGATAAAGTTAATGTAACTGCAAAAGAAATTATTGACAAAGCTGTAAAATTAAATTTTAATGTATTAAGTTTCACATTTCACAATCAAGTATTCTACAAAGAAATAAAAGATTATGCTGAAAAAAAAGGAATTTTATTAATTCCCGGAATAGAAAAAACAATAGAAGGCAAACATATCTTATTATATAATTTTAAAAAAGATGCAGTATTAAATATAAGACATTTTGAAGACTTAAGAAAACAAAAAGGGGAAAAACAATTAGTAATCGCAGCACACCCCTTTTTTCCATCAAAGGATTGCATAGGGAAAAAAATAAAAAAATATTCTGAACTCTTTGATGCAATAGAATTTTGTTTCATGCATAACAAAATAATAAATTTTAACCGAAAAGCAATAAGAACAGCTAAAAAATTAAACAAACCAGTAATTGCAAACTCAGATACACATTTCATAGAACAACTAGGAGAAAATTATACCTTGATTAATGCAGAAAAAAATATAGACTCCATAATAAACGCAATAAAACAAGGAAAAATAGAAAGAAAAACAAGACATTTAAGTATTATTGAATCTTTAAAACTAGTTATGAAATTCAAAATGAAGAGGGCATCATGATAGTATTAGGAATAGAATCCACCGCCCACACATTTGGTATAGGACTAATAAAAAACAAAAAAATTCTAGCTAATGTAAAAGATAGTTACACAACCGAAGAAGGAGGGATGATTCCTTTTAAAGCACAAGAACACCATGTAAAAGTTTGTGATGAAGTAATCAAAAAAGCGTTAAAAGAAGCAAAAATTAACATGAAAGATGTAGAGCTAATCTCATTTTCACAAGGCCCGGGAATGGCACACACTTTAAGAGTTGGAGCAATGGTGGCAAGAACATTAAGCATTGTTAATAACATTCCATTAATTGGGGTAAATCATTGTATTTCGCACTTAACAATTGGAGAAGAATTAACAGGTGCAAAAGACACAGTATTATTATATGTTTCCGGAGCCAACACCCAAGTAATAGCATATGAAGGGGGGAAGTACAGAATTTTTGGAGAAACATTAGATATGGGCATAGGTAATTTTCTAGACAGCTTTGCAAGAAATATGGGTCTTGGATTTCCAGGCGGACCAAAAGTATCCGCTTTAGCCGAACAAAGCAAAAATTACATTGAATTACCTTATACTGTAAAAGGGATGGATGTTAGTTTTGGAGGACTAATGACCAATTTAAAAGATAAATTAAACAAAGGATTTAACCAAAAAGACCTTTGTTATTCAGTTCAAGAAACAGTATTTGCAATGATGGTAGAAGTATCAGAAAGAGCACTAGCACACACAGGGAAAAAAGAGTTATTATTAGGCGGAGGGGTAGCTTGCAATACAAGACTACAAGAAATGTGCAAACAAATGTGCAAAGCTCGCGGATGTAAATTTTTTGTTATTGAAAACCAATACTTAGTAGACAATGCAGCAATGATAGCAGTACAAGGCAGAGTAGAATACGAATCTGGAAAAAGAACTACAGATAGCAAAATAAGGCCTTATGAACGAACTGACGACATCGAAATAACATGGAAATAGATAGAAATATTTAATTATAACAACTAATCAACAGAAAAAAATTAATCAGTTAAATTTCTTGTTTTTTCAAATTCTTCTTCTTCTTTAGGCGTTAAAGGTTCAAAGATTACTCCGCAAGTCTTACAAACAACCTGGTCATCTCGTTCCTTATAGATCAGCTCTTCACTATAACAATCGGGGCATTTTTTAACGTCTTTAATGTTGGTAATCATACTACTTTGTGCACGAAGATTATTTAAAAACATTATGTATATACTATAAAGCAATTATATTGAAACGTTTATAAAAAGAAGGTATCCCCGTCCCCGGACTTTCGCAACGAACAAGATATTAGTTTCGCAACATCACTCGGTCAAGAATTGACCTCATTCTGAGCGAAATTCTCCTATCGTCAAATTTCGAACCAGGAATCCCTCGGTACCAGCTGGTCGTGTTTCATCTCAGTCTTTAAAAGACAACTCTACACGACATCTACAGCCAAGTGCTCTAGCCAGTTAAGCCAGACGGGGATAAGTAAAAAGAAACAGAATTGTTTTATAAATCTTACTCTATTCTTTAACATCTTTTTTAGATTTAAGTATTAACTTAAACATATTAGACTTAGAAAACCGATCTTTACCTTTTAAAGACTTAAACTTACCAGATGCGGCAGGCAATTTTAAACCACCCAAAATCTTAAGCTGAGCTTGAATCTTATAACTAATTATTCTTTCTTCAAAACCCTCTAAAACCGGAATTTCCCATTTAATCAAAGTACCCTTATGTTGATGCTTCAAAATCTTACTTGGTGAAAGACTACCCATATGTTCTTCTTTCACATAACCAGCAAGAGGCGGAATTGAATCATAAATTTTAACATCACTAATAGTCTTTTCAGAAATATTCTTTAATTTTAATTGTACTTTTAACACAGAAATACTTCCATCCTCCTTTTTAAAAACTTCTGCAGTTTTATTTAATGAAAGTGGGCTCCTAAGAGTAAAATAAAGAAAAACAACAATAATAACAATTAATAAAAATAGTAATAACGGACGATAATTTCTTATAACCACAATTTCAAAAGTTTCACCAGGATCTAAATCTAATTCCCAAACCAGATATCTGATTCCGTCATCTTTAAGAATTCCTGCATTTGGAGTCTCAGAAGAAAAAATGTTTTTAATAACTGAAGTTTTTAACTTAAAAATTTGTTTTTTATTTAAATTACCTGAATTTCTCACAACAATATCTTCGGTAGTTTTAAAAAAAGATTTATGAACTGTTTTATTAACAACAAAGTCAGGAGAAAAACTGGTAATGTCAACACTTTTCTGATTTTGATAAATTACTTCATCTTGATGAGTTAAAGTAAAAGTAATAAGAAAAGGTTCAGAAGAAAGCGTAGAATCTAATGGCAAATTCAATTTAAGATCTGCTTCACCAACTTGATCACTCGTAGTAGAAATTAAAGATATCAAATTAGTTTCAGAAAATTGTGAACTCTCAACTTTAACTTCAATATTATCTAATTCTAAAGGATTCTTATTTTTAAAAATCATATTTATTGCAAAATCTTCTTCAGGAGAAATTTCTTCAGGCATAAGAATAACTACTCCAACACTAGGTTTATAAGAAGAAAGATCCTTATCTCTAACATTAATGATTAAAGGAACTTTTTCAACTTCATTTCCATCATTAGACTTAACATTAAGAGTTATTGCATGCTGACCCTTACTAACATACAAAGGACGGGCATTAATAGTAATAACTTTTTGTTCTTTATGTTTCAAATCAAAAGATACTGCAGGAACATCCCACTCAACACCATTATAATAAACCCTAAACGAATCAGAAACCCCAAAATTCTTTATGGTTAATTCAAAAGAAGCCACTTCATCAATATCAATAACATCTTTTATAAGGGTAGTTTTAACAGTAAAATCAGTAGCAGAAACAAAAGTAACTAAAAGAGTTAAAATCAAAACATAAATCAATAATTTTTTCATATAATCCCCTCAATATTGTGTTATAATACAAATAATCACAGAAATTTATAAATGTTTTGCTGGTAGAGACGATAATATGCTCAAAAAAGTAAATAAACATTTTTGGCACGACTAAAGTCGAAAGAAAAAGAAAAAAATTAAGCAAAAATAGATGCACAGTCACTAATGAACTCAATTGCATCTTTATTTAAATCTCGTTTGTTCTTTCGTACAAATCGTTTAACCAATTTTTTAAGCATTTCTAACTCAATATTATTTCCATTATCATCAAGCATTGATTTAAGCGCCTTTAACTTTTCAACAAATTTATGTTTATTCTCCGCATCAGATAAAAAAGTAAAATAGGGAAGTACAGATACAATCAGTCTAAAAGCAGAACCTAATGCCTTTGCAATTTCTTCTTGATTTTTTGCTTCAAATTCGTTAAAAACCCAATCAATATTAACGTCAATCTTGTCTAAAAAAAAGCCAGGATCCCTTTGATTCCCTTCCTTTTCATATGCATTTCTTGTAATTGTATAAGATTTTACAAATCTCTTTTCAAACTTTTTTTCATCAACACTAAGTTCAGCAACAATCAAATCCTTAAACAAACCTTTTGCATCTTTTTCTTCAGACATTTTAATTACCTCGTGATTACAATTACTTAATTATCCATTAATTAGTTTAAAAACTTTTCTAAACTAAAACCTTACTAACGCCCTCTTCTTTTGTTATTCGGATAACATTACTAACGAAAGACTCCATCTTAGACTCATGAGATACCAAAATTACCTGCTTCATATTTAACTGAACTAAAACATCCTTCAACTTATCTAATTGTTCCGAAGAAAAACCATCAGTAGGTTCATCCAACACAATAATGTCCTTAGTATTCACAGTAGAAACAAGTTCATTAATAATTTTATTCAAAGCCAATCGGTATGCTAACGCAACACTTGTTTTTTCACCACCTGAAAGGTCATTGAAAACTATTTCATAACCATCTTGTGTTATTATTGGAGAAAACTTTTCATCAAGTCTTGCAGAAATATTTTCATCTTCTAACATAAAATTAAACCATTCTTGGAAAAAACCATTAAATTCTTGTTGAATCTTAAGCATAACATGACGTTCAATAAGATCAACAACCTTAAGAAAATGTTCTTTAATCCAATTTTGCAATGCCTTTCTCTTTTTTACTTCCGCTTGTAAAGAAAGAAGATAATCAATTTCTGTTTCTAGTTTTTTTATTGTAAACGCATAAGTTTCTTTTTTTGTCTTTAGTTCTGCAAGTTTCACATGTAAGTTTTTTTCTCTCTCCAAAATTTCAAGATATTGTTGTTTAAGAAGTTTATAAGATTCTTCAATTTGAACAAATTCAACAATTTTTATTTTTAATTCTTCTTTTGTATTGTTTACAATCTCAATTTTTGTTTTAGCTTCATCATTTTCTGATTCTAATTCTTTTATTGTTAACGAATATTCTTCTAAAGTTTTCTTTTTAAACTTAATAAGTTCAATTTTACTAAAAGCAAGTTTAAATTCATCTAACTGTTTCTTTTTTTCAGCAGTATTGATTGGTTCGTTATTTAATAACTCAATTTTTTGTTTACATTCTTGAATCTTTTTTTGTTCTTCCTCAGAAACAAGGTTTTTATGAAGGTCATCAACAGATTGAAGACAAAGTGGACAATTTTTTAATTGAGATATTTTTTCTTTTAACTGTTCAGCATCTTTTATTTTTTCTTTAAAAGAAAAAGTTTTGGCAATAACATCGCGTTCTTTTTGTTCTAAATTAGCTAGAACATTAGTTAACGCAATTATTTTAGCTTTTAATTCTTCTTCATTATCCAAACTTGTTTGAGCAAGTTCCATTTCTAAAATTTGTTTTTTCTGTTTAGTTTCAAAAACTTTGTTAATATTAGAAGTTATTTTAGTTTCAATATTTTTTAAATTTGTTTCTTGAATTGAAAAATCTTGCTTAAGTTTGGTTAGCGCAGTTAATTTAGTTTCAACCTCATTAATCTCCTGAATTTTTAACTTTTTTTCTGCCATAATGACAACTTCATTTGGAAGGAGTTGTTTAAGCCCACCATCAACTTGTTTAAGTTGTAAAGAAATTTCTGCTAATTCTTTTTGCTTATCTAAAAGTGTTTGAAGTTTAGTTTCATCAATCAACAGTTCATCTCTTAATGACATAAGAAATATGTTAGCATTTTCTTTAATTCGTTTATATTTATCCATATCAAAAACTTTTCTTAAAATGTTAAGTCTTGACTCTTCATCATCTTGAATTATTCTCTTCATCTCTTCTTGAGGAGTATAAACAGTATAACGATAAATCAAAGATTTTGATGTTGTAAGTAACGATGAGGGATAACCTAACAAATTAAGAATTTTAGTCTTTAATTCAACCGCAGTAGCATCAGATTTTATATCATCTTCAACAATATATCCTGCAGATTGTTGCACGCCCTTAGGAGTTCTTTTAAGAGTTCTTTTAATTATTAAATTTTTATTATTTATATTAAACTCAAGTTCAACACTTCCATCGCTAGAACCTTTTCTTAATAATGACTCTCCAGACAATTCCCCCCGCAAAATCCCAAACAATGCAAACTCAATCGCTAATAAAATTGACGATTTACCACAACCAATATCACCAGAAAGCATAATTGAAGATTCTGGAAACTCGATAGTTTCATCTAAATAAGTTCTAATATTATTAAGCTTTAATTTTTTAATAAGCATGATTTTTATTTAGAAACGGGATTTATAATTATTGTTGTGTTCTTTTACTTATTCCCATAATAAAACATGTTTTCAACAGAAACATCAACCCCATCTAATTCTTCAGGATTACTTCCGTTTTTAACATCGTCTTTTCGAATAACATTATCTCTCTTCTCTGATTTAATCTCTTTTTCTTCTTTATTAGAATCTTTTTTTTCATCAACAGATTTATTAACTTCTTCCAAGTCTTCTTTAATCTCGATCTTTTCTGGTTCTTGTGAATAATTTTTATGAGTTGGGATACTCTGCTCAAGAATACCTAGTTTGCTCTTTAAATCAGCAATTTCTTCTTTTAAACTTGAGATATATTCTGAAATCTTTCTATTATTTCTCTCAAACATTATTTCAATATATTCTTTAGAAATAGTTTCACCCGAAACTTTTTCAGGAATATCTGCATCAGAAATTCCTTCTGCCATTTTTGCCCCTTCTTCAGAATTATTAGCTAAACCATGCTTTTGTAAAGTCTTGGTCATCTCATTTAATTCTTTTATTTGTTGTATATCCATTTTTGTTCTAATTTTATTTTAATTGTTTTTTAAATTTTTCAATTAACTCAACAGGGGTTGGATCAATCTCATATTTTTCAGCAAGATAAATTGAAGTCAAATCACCTAAATAAAATTCAGTGATTATTCTACTAAATAAGTTTTTACCAGTAATTGCTATCTCAGTAACAGATACTCCTTTTTCCATAATTAACTTTTTCATAACTTCCATTCTTTTTTTAATCCTCAAAGAATCAGCTTCATCAACAAGAAGTATAATATGATAATCACCCACTAAATTTTCATAAGCTTCAATTTCATTATGGTTAAGTTCTGGAAACGCATTAGAAAATGCATGAATTTTAGTATTTTCATTAAATTGAGTTTTCCAACGATAAGCAACTGCATAAATCTTTTTTGAAGAATAAATAATTGGAATTTTATCAACCAACTTTTCTGCCAACTCTTTAGCTTTATTTCTTATTTTTTGACTCCTTAATGTTTCTATTAATTTACTCACATCTGGAATTTCATATTGTAAAACGTTCATTAATGGTAATAACATATACGGAATAGATGCACGAGGTTGAATAAATGAAGGAATTTTAACATAAGGAACTTTATCTTTAATCGATTTTTCTTTTAATCTCCCCCCCGAAGTAATCACAATTACTTGACAAATCTTTTTTCTTGCTTCATTATATAAAGCAATCATTTCTTCAGTGTTTCCAGAATAAGAACAAACAATAACTAACGTTTTATTGTTAACATTTTCAGGAAGTGAATAATTGTGGATAGTTATAATATTTGGAAACATAATTTGTAATAAATCACCAGAAATACCAGACCCACCCATGCCCGCAATAATTACTTTATCATATTCTTCAATAGGTAAGTTTTTCCCTAACTCTTTAGCTTCTCGCAAAAAAGTTACAAAATTTTGTTCAACATCAGTTTTTATATCAGACATACTCTTTTTTTTGATTAATGCGTTTATATATTTTTTGTTGATTAAGACTTTATTAAAACACACTATAATTATTCCAAAAATGAAACTCCAAACATAACCAAGATACCCAAAATGATTAAAGTTAGTTGTAACAAACCACGCCAAAATCTTTGTTCTTTATGCATTTCTGGAATAAGATCAGAAGCAGCAATATAAATAAAAGAACCTGCAGCAAAAGGGATTAAAAAATGAGCAATAGACTCAATTTTTGAACCAATAATTAAAGCAATTATCACTCCCAAAATAGCAGATAATGCAGTAACAAAATTATAAAATATTGCTTTACCTTTTGAAAAACCACCATGAATCAAAACTCCAAAATCTCCAATTTCTTGAGGAATTTCATGAAAAATTACTGCTAAAGTAGTTGCAATACCCAAAGGAATATTTACAAGATAAGACGCACCAATAATCAACCCATCAATTAAATTATGAACTACATCTCCCACAAGGTTCATAATAGCAAAAGGATGGGGATGACTTTTACAGGTAGGTTCATGACAATGCCTCCAATGAATAATTTTTTCAATAAAGAACATAGCAAGAATACCAGTTAAAATAAAAAAAGAAATATTCATATAAAAACCATTTTCAATAGAATGAGGAATTAAATGTAAAAATGCATCACCCAATAACGCACCTGCAGAAAAACTAATCATATAAAAAACCATTTTTTTTAGTTTCTTAATACTAATAGCAATAGTAAAAACACCAACCAAAGAAATAATACTTACTATAATCGCACTAATAATTGCATAAGCCCAAACATTCATATTATTAATTTATATCCCTAATTTAAAAACTTATTGAAAATCTTTCAGAAAAGATGAAAAGTTTTCGAAAATTCTTAGAAAGAATTTATTAAGAATAAAAAGGACAAACTTACATGACATTCATTAACGTATGTATAAAAAAAGGTACAATAAAACATAAATTTATGCACTGGAGAGAGGTTATTAAATTATTAGAAAACATTGATACTGATTTTAAAGGAAAATTTAAAGAATTTTTATTTATTGATTTAGACTCTAAACATATTATAAGTAATCAATCATGTTTTAGGGTTGGAAAAGTAGAAGGGTTTATTGTTGAAGAGGCATAGAAAGTTTTATAAATATGACAAGTTATATGGTTGCTATGGCAACAACAATTCAAATAAGTACTGATTTATTAGAAGAACTTAAGAAAAGAAAAATGCACATCAAAGAAAGTTATGAAGAAGTTATTTGGGACCTGTTAGAAGATACAATGGAACTTTCTAAAGAAACTCTAAAAAATATAAAAGAAGCTGAAAAAGATATTAAAGCTGGAAGAGTTCATACTCTTGAAGAAGTAAAAAAGGAGTTAGGGTTATAATGTATGAGGTTGAACTATCAACTCTTGCTTTAAAGCAATTAAAAAAACTTGAAAAAACAATAAGTGAAAGAATAATAAAAATACTTGAACGATGTAGAATACGTCCACAAGCATATGCAAAAAAACTAGTGGGAGTTTCATATTTTAGTTTGCGATCAGGAGATTATCGGATTATAATTGACATAAAAGAAGAAAAGTTAATTGTTTTTGTTATTGAATTAGGACATAGAAAAGAAATTTATAAAAATTAATATTCTCCAAGTTTTTTCTGTTTTTTATCGTATCTTTCCAGATATTTGGGGGGGTTTACAGAAACATGTTTGAAACCCCAATCTTTAAGCATTTTCTTTGCGTTACTAGACATTTTTGGACAAGCAAGAATGCCCTTTACTACTTTAACTCCTTTTGAATCTTGAAGTTTTTCAACATATCTTCTTAACTGAGTTACTGCAGCCAGGTCTCCGTTATAACGTTTACATTCCACTACAATTAAATTATTATCTTTATCGTGTCCAAGAACATCAATAAAACCATACTTAGTTTGCTCTTCTCGAGAAACAGGTTTGAAATCTTTAGAAATTAATGTTGGTTGTTTAATAATCAAATCAGCCATATCCTTTTCAGTACCCTGAATTTGAATCTTTTCAACATCTTCCAAAGAATGAATTTGATGGAAATGTAATTTATTAATTTTAATATCTAGAAATTCATTATTTTTTATATTTTTAGACTGAAGACAAAGTTCATTATTATCAATGATTAATGAGTGTTCCGCCTCTTTCATATAATTTATTGGATTATTTCCCGTAGGTTGATGCACAAGTAAAGTTCCATCTTGTTTTATTAAGATAATCCGGTCTCCTTTTGGTAAAAATGATTCTGCTCTACCAGAATAAGCAATTTCACAATTTACCCCAATAACTATAGAATAATGTTTGTTTAACGCTTCTTTTATTTTAAGTAAGTGTTCTTCCATTGTTGTATTTAGAACTTGGTGTTTTAATATTTTTATGTTCTTAATTGAAAACTTTTATAAAAAACGGAGGAGTATCTAAAGTTATGGCCCAGGATATTCCACAACCAATTCTAACCTGTCTTGAACAAGCATTTGAAACTTGCTTTCCAATCAAACCAGACAGAATTTATCGCAAACCAGACGAAGGCAACTTCATACATGCACTAAATACCGAATTACAAAAAAAACATATTCCAAGAACAGAAGAAAAACAGTGGATGAAAAACATTACAAGACGATTTTTAACTAAAAATAAAAGTTACAGATTAGAAAGAGAAAAACGACCACACCCTTATCATAGCTCATGGGTATATGTTCAACCAACAGTTTAAAACCAAATTTAACACTTAAACAAACATTTCTTATATATTTGGTATATAAAGATATTCGGGAATCTTTTTAAAATAAAGAGGGGAAAAACACAAGCTTTATAAACAGGACTGAGTTTTTACTCTTTGTTGGGGGTGAAAAATCGAGTAATTAAATTAAACCGAGGAATCTAAAATGAAAAAATGTCCAGAATGCGGAAGTTTAACTTTAATGCATCACAAAGATAAAGGAGAAGTTGTTTGTAAAGATTGTGGATTAGTTCTAGAAGACAAAATGGTTGATTTTTCACCAGAATGGACAGAACACGACACAAACGACCAAACAAAAAGAAGAGCGGGAGCTCCTTTAACATACACCCAACACGATAGAGGATTAGGAACCGAAATTGGAAGTTCTGCCGATATCTACAAATTAGGAAATAAAGATAAATTTTTTAGATTAAGAAAATGGCAAAGAAGAGTTAGCACAGCAATTGAAAGAAATTTACAATTAGCTTTATCAGAATTAAAAAGAATAAGTTCTATACTAAACTTATCAAAAGCAGTTGAAGAAGAATCCGCAAGAATCTACACTTTAGCAGTTCAAAAAGGATTAGTTAAAGGAAGAGGATTAGAACAAATTGTTGCAGGAGCAGTATATATTTCATCTAGAATAAATGATAGTTCATTAACAATGGATGATGTATGTAGAGCAGCTGGAATTGATAAGAAAACATTAGGTAAAAATTACAGATTTGTAATGAGAAAATTAGACATAAAACTAATGCCTGCAGACCCAATAAACTATGTACATAGATTTGCTAGCAGATTAGACTTAAGTCCAATAACTCAAACAAAAGCTTTGAAATTAATTGATAGCATTAAGAAAAACGGATTAAACAGTGGAAAATCTCCAAAAGCAATTGCAGCAGGAGCAATTTACTTAGCAGCTATTATGAATGGGGAAAAAAGAACCCAAGAAAAGGTAGCAATGGTAAGTAATGTAACTGAAGTAACAATCCGGAACAGATACAAAGAGTTCTCTAAGAAATTAGGACTTAAAAATAAGTATTTGAACAAAGCTATGAAGAAAGCAGTAGCTTAAAGATGAATCAAAGAACTTATATTTGGAAATTAGCATTGCATGGCACAGCAACATGCGTAGGTGCAGGATTAGCAGTAAGTTACATAATAGATAAAAACGGCACCTACTCACTTGTTGCAATTGGAGCAACTTTATTAAATGCAACAGAAGTCATAAAAACATATAAATTAAGAAGACTCCCTTTATCTGAAAATTCTCCTGAACTAGAAAGTGAACCTCCTGAAATTACTTTTCATAATCAAAGTAACCCTCAAAGCTAATCATTCTTCTTCAGGAAATGTGCCAAACAATACACACTCAATAACAGTTTTACCAAGAACTTCTTTTTTAGTTTTAATTGCTTCAATCTTTGTATTAGGTAATTGCTTTTTAACCTGATCAAAAATTATTGAAAAATTATCAGAAGGAAGATTTCCCATTGCATGAACTATTGCAAAATTAATGTCCTTTTTGTTTACATCATTAAACAAAGTTGAAACAGACTTTGAAATTTCTTTAACATTTAATTTTGAAATTGTATTAGTATCAGTAATCTCATTAATATTGTCTAAAGACGTTTTTTTAACCAAAACACCATCTTCAATCTGAGAAAGTTCATTAATATTATTCATAACCGTTTCATTTTTTTGAAGTTCATTAGACAATTTCCAAATAGGTAATCCAAAAGAAGGCATAAGTTCTTCTAAAGCATCAGACTCCAGCTCATTAAGTGCAAATTTATTCAACTCCATAATTATTCTTCTAATTTCAACAAGATATTTAGAAGGATCTCCAGAAAGTTCTAACTTAAGAAACGGCAAATCAATTTTTAACTTAACTACTTCTTTTTCCATAAATCACATTAAACAAAGGTAGTATTTAAAGATTGTTGGAATAAAATAATAACCTTTTTAAATAGATTATCAGTTCTAGAGAGTATGAGATGTGGGCTTAGCTTGCCTGAATCATAAAAAAATAAATTATAACAACGGAGGCTAAAAAAAAATGGGCGTATATAAATATATAAGAGAGGCTTGGAAAAAGCCAAAAGAGAATTCTTTATGGAAAGAAAGGTTAATTCAGTGGCGAAAAGAGCCAGTTACAGTTAGAATACCGAAACCAACAAGACTAGATAGAGCAAGAAGTCTAGGTTATAAAGCAAAACAAGGAATAATCATAGTAAGACAAAAAGTTGCTAGAAAAAAAAGAATGCGACCTGCAGTTTCTGGTGGAAGACGACCTAAAGCATACAGACATAAAAAAGTATTAAATCTGAATTATCAACAAATTGCAGAAATGCGAGCTAATAAAAAATACATCAACTGTGAAGTATTAAACTCATATTATGTAGCGGAAGACGGACAAAATATGTGGTATGAAATAATTTTAGTTGATAGAACTCACCCTGCAACAATTGCTAATAACAAATTAAACTGGATTTCTCTTAAACAAGGACGTTCAACAAGAGGATTAACCTCTGCAGGAAGAAAAAATCGTGGATTGCGAAATAAAGGTAAAGGTGCAGAAAAAGTTCGACCAAGCCGAAATGCAGCATATAAACGAAAAGCAAACAAAAAATAAGTTATTTTTTTATTTTTTTTACTTAATTTCATTCTTTAGCATAAACTTTTCAAGTTAATCATAGAAAAGTTTATACTGCATCACTTCAAAAGAAAACTCGTTCTGAGCATAAACTTTTCAAGTTAATCATAGAAAAGTTTATAAATTAATTAGCTGTTTAAATTATGCAGATGACCAAGATAAATAGGATGGTAATGAAAGGTTTTAAATCATTTAATCACAAGACAGAAATTCTATTTGGAAACGACTTCAATTGCATACTCGGACCAAACGGTTGTGGTAAAAGCAATGTATTAGACAGTTTATGCTTTGTATTAGGAAAAGGAAGTGCCAAAGCATTACGTGCAGAGAAATCAGCTAATCTAATTTACAACGGCGGAAAAAAAAAACAACCAGCATCACAAGGCGAAGTAAGTATTTATTTTGATAATAAACAAAAAATTTTTCCATCTCCTGAAGAAGAAGTTAAAATAACAAGAATAATTAAAAAAACAGGAAGTTCAAGATACAAGATAAACGATAAAACAAGAACAAGAAACCAAATTCTTGACTTTCTCGCTTCTGCAAGAATTAATCCAGACGGATATAACATAGTATTACAAGGAGACATTATAAAATTTACAGAAATGCCAACAGAAAAAAGAAGAAAGTTAATAGAGGAGATAGCGGGAATAAGTGTATACGAAGAAAAAAAACAAAAAGCAATCAGA
>Ga0075122_10001752_pt1 | contig 14896 bp, 16 predicted proteins | sample AntAceMetag02UKB_FD_69790 | JGI IMG/M metagenome (GOLD analysis project Ga0075122, IMG submission 69790) | Saline lake microbial communities from Ace Lake, Antarctica - Antarctic Ace Lake Metagenome 02UKB | ecosystem: Environmental > Aquatic > Non-marine Saline and Alkaline > Saline | place... | reverse complement strand
TAGTAGTTTTTTTAAGATGATTTTTAAAAATCCTTAATGCCTCTTGTTTTTTATTTTTTGGTATCAAGTTCCATAAACTCATTGATTGCATCTGTTCTATGGCTCTTGAAACTACAAATTCCTCCGTATGTAAAAATTTCTTTTTCAAAATAATTGAAAAACCATTTTCTGAAAGAATAGAAACTGGATCATAATTCTTTTTGATGCTCTTTGGAGATTTTGTTCCAATTATTTGTTCTACCATTTTTTTATAATCCCTTTTGAAATTTCCAACTTCGTTTTTATTGACTACAACAAATAATCCTTTCCTCTTTAAGATCCGTTTTATTTCTACAACTGATTTGCTATCACAAAACCAATGGAAAGCACCGAAGGCTGTCACTAAGTCAAACGATTGGTTATCAAATGACATCCGATTAGTGGGAGCAATATAATAATTAATTTTATCTTTATAATCTTCTGCAATTTTTATCATATTTTTATCAATATCACATCCCGATAGGTCTTTCACCTTTGATAAAAATTGACGAGTAGCTATTCCTGTTCCACACCCTATATCTAATAAACTTGATGATAGATTATCAAACAGTGAAAAAATATAATTCATGACATCTTCAGGATATTCATATCTTCCTGAATCATAAACCTTTCCTAACTTACCGAAGTTCATATATTTTTTCATTTTATTCATTGCGGGCTACCTCGGGCTGGAACCTTGACCAACCAAGCCCTGCAAGGTGGTTTTAATCCTTTTAAGACTACTAATAGAAAGATCCTCGTGCACCTTTATTTTACCAAAACTTAACTTTCTCCAATAATGTTTTTTTAAGGATTACTGAACAAGGTGCAGATTCCCCGTTTTCATAATACAAACCTGATTCTTGAGACGTTGGGTTTCCATTACAAAATTCCTCCGCATTCTGTCTCATAATTCCTTGTTCAATTCGAAGACCAATACCTTGGGTACTTGTTAAATTTGTTTGTTTTAAAGCAATCCCTATTTGAATAAGAAGGCCTACAATCATTATTATTGTTAAGGTTCTTATTTCTTTCGTTAATCTTATTACCTTTCTAGTTTCTTTAGAGGATTGTTTGTTGAAATTATCTATTGAATTCATTAAATCCAAAGAAACTCTTACTTGATGTATAGATGGGTCGAAACCAGCTCTTTGAGTATCTTCAAGCATTTCTACCTTTTCTCTCTCAGTAAGAGGTTCCATATTTTTTATTTTCTCAAATGTTTTTGTTTTAATTCCCATATAAAGATTCTTGTGCTAGTACGATGTTGCGGCAACCTCGTGCACCTTTATTTTACCAAAAAGTGACAAAAGTGACACATAATCGATATATAAAGTTACACTTACATGTAACTTTATATCTTAACTATCTTTTTAAGTATTGTCATACGACTCTCTACACTAGGTAATTCAAGTTCTAATTGAGATTTTCCACTTTTCAATAATTCACGTAAATACAAAGAAACTGAAAAGATATTTAATAATTTGAAAGAAGATTCCATATTAGAAATTACTTTTGAAGTTTCAACTGAAAATAATGGGTCTATTTTATATGAGTTAGATATAGGCATCCAATAAATTAAAAGTGGTTTAATAGATATTGATTTATATTCTCTGGGAGGAGTCATTGACACTAAAACCTTTGTTACATTGTTTGGGTGTTCTCCTTTTACAAAATTAACATTTTTTTGTCCATCCCAATAATGTTTTGCCACTTGTAATACTTTTTCATCACTAGCGTCAATGGGCAAAGGGGTGCCATTAAAAGCCCAAGAAGACCAATTTTTAATTTCCGTTTGATATAAAATTTCTTTCCCATTTTTTTCTTTGACATAAATCCACCGATCTAATCTCTTTCCCTTAACTTTCCCTGTTGTTACAGGAGTACTTAATATCTCTACTTTTGCACCTTTATTTTCCATAAAATGTTTAAAAGCGGTTGAGTTAAGATCCTCTCCAATTATTCCTACTACACCAGAAGCATGCCCAGCATCATATGAGTGTTTGCCATCAAAAAATTCTAATGTTTCTCTTATATCTATTTTCATATGTTTTTTAAATAACCATTATCTCTCCATTTCGGTACCATTTCATTGTAATAATTTGTCCTGCTTTTTTACCAATACCAATAACTAAATATAATCCTAATTCATAACCATAACCATCTAATTCTTTAGTTAGACTTTTAACTTTCCACAAATCATCCCCGACCGGATAATTGTTAGTTTCAAGTTCAATTGCTACTAAATTATTTTTATCATTATATCTTTCGTGGATAGCAATATCTAATTCAATCAATCTTCCATCAAGCCTTTTTGCTGCTCTTATATGTTTATTATAAAAAGGATCAACCAAAATATCTTGTTCTTTTATTTTTTTAGATATTTCTCGTACTAAAGACGTGGTAAAATTTCTCTCAGATTTTCCTGTTTTTAGAATTTCAGTTTCAGATCCTATTGTAGATTCTATAGATTTCTTCACTTTAACAATAAGATCATTGAGTTGTTTTTCTGTTTTTAAAATACTCATATTTACTTTTTATCTTCATTATAAACTAATTTAAGATGATCCATTATTTTATATCCTTTCAGATGTTTAAAAGGGTCAACAAACCTAAACCATGGTTCTAAATGACAATATCCTTCTTCATTTTTAACAAAATGGGATTCTGTTAATTTCTTTAGTGGTAAAGTATCTTTATTATCTTTTATAAGAAACAAGTGCTTATGAGGTTTACCTGCTTTATTTGGAACAATACGAGCTTTTAGGATACCTTTTTTAATAAACTTGTTAACTGCATGATAGTTTAAACCAAATCTATCTTCAAGATCATATTTTGAATACCAACTTTCTTTATTCTTAGCAACGGAAGCAGGGATAATTTTTCTATCAATGGCTTTTTGACAAATTAAACATTTAATACCATATTTGTCATACCAGGTTTCGTCATCAGAAACTGAACCTCCACAAACAAAACAAGTATATCCTTTTCCTTCAATATGAAATCCTTTAGGAAATTTCTTTAATTCTAGTTTTCTTTTATGATCTATAATTGCTTGATCAAGACAAAGTTCAGCATATCTAGTTAAATTATATGCACCCTCAGATGCTTCTTCCCATGAAATCTTTTTATCAGATTCCTTTTCCATAATTTCTTTAAATTCTTGAATTTTTTTATTTGATAAACTTATCATTATATTATGTGAAAAATTAAAATCTATTGATCAACATCGTCTTCTGACAGTCTTTCATTAGAATTAATAACTTCATCAGAGAGGAGTTTCCATTTACCTTTTCTAGCACGAACACTTCTCTTTATAATAATATCATTCGCATCTTCAATATCTATATTTCTTAGGGGTTTATACTTAGATTTGCTTTTAATGTCTGCATAAGCTTTTTTTATATGTTTCTTTAAATCATCTGGAACTTTCTGTTTTTGTTCAGTTTTTATTTTGACGTTATTATTTAATCTCCAGTGAGGTCTGAGATCATCCCACATTCTTGTGGTTAAGAATCTATTATTATCTGGAGGATACCACGAAAAACTAAAAACACCATTTTCTTTTTCTTCTGGTGTCTTGGTCTCATCAAAATACTTATCTAGTTCGGATAAATCCTTTTTCAAATCTGGACCAAAGATGAAACGTTGATCCGAATCTAAAAACAAATGAATAACTTTTCTATGAAGTTTGTCACTCGATGTAAAAATATTTGTAAAAGGTAGGTAGTATATATATGCCATATCAGCCCTATTACTTTTTCTTTCTTTTGATATTAATCCTGAGCTTGTGGATAATAGAAAAAATATATCTATTTTTAATACATAAGCAGAATAAGGAGCGAATTCTATTAGAGGTGGCATTCCTTGCTTGTTCCATGCTTTCACAATCTTTTTAAAATTTATATCATCAATATTAAGTAAGTCGCGCAATAATTGAAGTGTTTTATATCTATGACCTTCGCCTTTTATAATTAAAGTCGCGATTTCAAAAGCATCTTCGATAGATTTTGGTTTTCTGAAATTAGATGATTGTATTTCTTCAATCGAATCAAGAAAATAATCATAATCAAATTTAGCCAAAGATTCTCTCCACAGACAAGCGACCTCCTTCTCAATTTCATAAAATTGATGTTTTTGCCAACGACGAAATGCTTTCGCTTCAGGAGTTTCATCAAAAATAATCCCGAGCTTATTGTTTACACTAAAAGTTTTTCCTCCAACAAGAATTGGTCTTCTAGAGATATCTACTTTATATCCTAAAAGGTCCCCTATACTCAGATCTCTATGATTAGCATTCGGGCTACAGCCCATTTCAGGAACTTTGTTTGCAATATGGCTAACTATTTTAGAAGAAGTTCTTGAGGGGTGCTTTTTATTAAGATCAGCCAAAGTTTCAACATAAAATAATGGAGTTATTATCGTATGATAAAAAGCATCAAGCCAGACAGATTCGTCTACATTTAACGATTCCAGCACTGATTTATCAAAAATAATAGTAGGCCCTAATGAAGACATTATTTATTTGCTTACTCTGTTTTTTCGATTATAAGGGGATTGATTTGTTGGTTTTAGGCTAATACCAAGATTTGACGCTTTACCTCTAACTCCTCCCACAGGCCGACCAAGTTTAAGACCTATAACACGAGTTGGTGTGTTTTTCTTCGCTAATTCTTTTAATTGTTTTTCTTCAATAGATGTCCATTTTTTGCCTGCATTTTTTATATACTTCTTTGCCATAAGTTTTAATTTAATTAACTTTTAATAATACCGACTACTTTTCCACTTAAAAGGAAATCGTCGCCTTCATGGATAAAAATAGGTAAATATTTTCCAGTTGAATCAGCTTCAAGAATAATCCTATTATTAACTTTATCATTTCGATATCTTTTAATTGTCGCCATTCCGTCAATTACTGCAATAACGATATTTCCATTTTTATAGTTAGTATATTCACTATCTACTAAAATAAAATCTCCACTTTCAATTGTCTTACCTTTCTCCACCTCGGCTTTGTTCATTGAATCACCGTCAGCAATAAGAGCATAAAGATTTTTCTTATTCCGAGGTAATATTTTAGAAGATACCTTTAGATATTGATCTATATTATGTTCAGCAAATATAGTCGCAGGACCACAGTTCGCAGACCCTACAACAGGAAGGGAATATATAGGACTGATGTTGGCTTTGTTGTAACCCTTTTTAACAATCTTTATTAAGCCCTCTTCTAAATTCATTTGGATTAACCCAATTTTTTCTAATTGCCGTAAATGATGTTTGGCTGTTTGGGGTTTACCTTTTGCCCCTATCATTTCAGCTATTTTTCTTAAACTTAATGAACTAAAACCTTCTTGATTAGCTATAAGATCTAAAAGTTGTTTTTGTTTTATATGCATAGGTCCATTATAGCATATTTGGTCTAGATTTGCAAGCTCTATTGTAAAGAAATTTGACGTTTTACACCTATCTGATAGAATAACACTATGGATTACAAAATACAACTTAAACCTTTTGAGAAAAAGGACGGGGTTAAATATAAGATCCTTGAAATCACTGATTTTACTCTGCACACAAACCATAAGAAACCAACAAAATCATTTGGCAAAAAAATAAAGCAAGCATTTAAATTAAATAAATCAGGAAGGATATATTCTTTAATAAATAACCAAAGTGATGATCAAAAGATAGTTTTCATGGAATCTTTAAAAAAAGATCCTGATTTTATTAAAATGATTCGAGAAGAAGAAAAGAATGGTTATAAAATTTTAATCCAATTCCCTTCTGAGGGAATCCCAATATTGGCAGGCGAAGATACTAAGGAATTTATAAAGAGTAATAAAGGGAAAAGAATCCTCAGAAGGATTGCAAAAAAGAAGCCAGTTGGTAATATATAAGTATAAGTTTCGCGTAGTAAAAAGCAGATAGTGTATCGTTTAAAAGCCATGCCTATTTCGCGCAAGAAATAAATTCAGGTTATTCGAGCCTTTCTTTGTTTCGTGTGTGGAATAGGTTTTTTCTATTTCCATACATTTTATTAAAAATTATTAATAAAATTGTATGCAAAAATTACAATGGAACACAGTGCAAAAACGAGTTGATGATCTTGTACCTCAAGTAATAAATCCTCGTTCGATTACTGACAAGCAAATGTCAGATATCAAGAAGAGTTTAGAAAAGTACAATTTGGTTGAAATCCCTGCCATAGACTTTAGTGGGAAAATATTAGCAGGACATCAGAGGATAAAAGGTTTGCAGTTACTAGGTCGTGGAAAAGAAATGATTGATGTCCGTATTCCTAATCGTGAATTAACAGAAGACGAATCAAAACAATATCTTATCGCGAGTAATTCTTTGGGGGGAGATTGGGATTTTGAATTATTAAAATCTTTTGATTTAGATATTCTCACAGATGCAGGTTTTGATGACATGCAACTTGCTAAATTTTGGGACGAGGATAAAGAATTAGAAACAGATAATTTTGATGTTGAAAAAGAATTAGAGAAGATAAAGGAACCAACAACTAAATTAGGGGATATTATAACTCTTGGTAGACATAAAATTATTTGTGGAGATTCTACAAAAATAGAAACATTAGAACGATTATTGGAAGATGAAAAGGCTACCATGATTTATAGTGATCCTGTATATAACATTAATATTAATTACGATGGTGGAATTGGTGGGAATAAAAATTATGGCGGGAATGTAAACGACTCAAGAACATTTGATGAATATAAGAAATTTATTAGCGATAGTTTGAGTTCAGCTCTCTCTGTATCGAATCAGGATACTCATATCTTTTACTGGTGTGACCAAATTTACATTGGTCTTATTCAAGATGTCTATAGATTGCTTGGAATCAATAATAAGCGGGTTTGCTTATGGTTAAAAAATAATCAAAACCCTGTTCCTAAAGTTGCCTTTAACAAAGTATACGAACCTATCGTTTACGGAGTTAGAGGAAAACCATATTTAGCAGAATCAATTACAAATCTTAATGAAGTGCTAAATAAGGAATTTAGTACAGGAAATAAACTTTTAGAAGAAGTGGATAACTTTGTTGATATTTGGACAGCGAAAAGATTATCTTCAAAAAACTACGAACATGCGACATCTAAACCGATAACACTTCACGAAAAGGCGATTAAAAGATGTACAAGGCCCAACGACATAATTCTTGATAGTTTTCTTGGTTCAGGAAGTACCCTTTTAGCAGGTGAACAATTAGGTCGAAAAGTTTACGGTTGTGAATTAGAACCGCGTTTTTGTGATCTCATTATAAGACGTTACGAAAAATTTACTGGTATAAAAGCAAAAATACAACATGGCAAAGAAAAATAAAATACAAGATCAATTTCTCACGGAACTAACTAAAGTTCCTATAGTCCAAGTTGCTTGTGAAAAAACAGGTATATCTAGAAACAGTGTGTATAGGTGGAGAAAAGAAGATTCTAGTTTTGCTAAAAAAATGGATAAATCAATCGACAAAGGAGTTGCTTTTGTAAATGATATGAGTGAAAGCCAACTATTAACTTTAATCAAAGAAAAAAAATGGCCAGCCATTAGTTTTTGGCTTAAACACAGAAACGACAATTACAAAAATAAAATTGAGGTTACCAATAAAGATGACAATGGAGAAATAACCCCTGCTCAAGAAAAAATTATTAAGCAGGCCTTAAAATTAGCTTCAATATCTAAAGACGAAGCCGTTAAGGACTTTAATCTAAATAAAAACCATGAATAAATTGATACCAGAAGATCTTATAAATAAAATGATGAAAGATAAGGTAGTAAGAACCTCTATTACAAAAGATAGTTTCTTATATTTTTTTCATTTTTATTATGCTCATTACATAAAGTATGAAACAGCTAATTTCCAAAAAGAAATTATGCATCTTTTAGAAAGTAGTGGTACTGAAAGTTTGTGTATAGTTGCTTTTCGCGGTTCAGCGAAATCAACCATGATTACAACAGCTTATCCAATTTGGTCGATTTTAGGAAAACAACAAAAAAAATTTTGTATGATTTTTTGCCAAACAAAAGATCAAGCCAAACAACATATGATGAATATTCGTACAGAACTTGAAGGAAATGAACTCTTAAAAAGAGATTTGGGTCCTTTTCAAGAAGAAAGTGATGAATGGGGTTCTCATTCTATTGTTTTTAAAAAACACGGAGCAAGAATTACCGTATCGTCATCTGATCAAAGTATCAGAGGGTTACGTCATAATGAACACAGACCTGATCTTTTGATTTGTGATGATGTTGAAAATATTCAATCAACCAAAACAAGAGAAAGCAGAAACAAAAAATACGATTGGCTTAGAGGTGAAGTAGTTCCCGCAGGGGATAAAAATACTCGGTTGATTATTGTTGGAAATTTATTACACGAAGATTCGCTTTTAATGAGAATTAAAGAGGAAATTTTACAAGGTAAAACAAAAGGTGTCTTCAAAGAATATCCTTTGATAGATTTTAAGGGTAATTGTCTTTGGGTTGGTAAATATCCAACAGATAAAGAAATACAAGAAGAAAAAATGAAAGTAGCAAGTGAAATATCTTGGCAAAGAGAATATCTTCTTAAAATTATTCCTGATGAAGATCAAGTGATTTATTCTGAATGGATTGTAAAATACAAAAATAATAAATTACCCCCAATAAATCACAAAACTTTCAGAGGAACTTATTCTGGGGTTGATTTAGCAATTTCTCAAAAAGACACTGCTGATTTTACCGCTATGGTATCAGCTCATGTACACGGGAGAAACGAAAAACTTCGTGTTTTTATTTTACCTGAACTAGTAAATATGAGACTTAATTTTCCTCAACAAGTTGAATTACTAAAAACATACACTAACACCACTCTTGACAGAGAAAGAGGTCGTTTATTTGTAGAAAGTATTGCTTATCAAGATGCATTACCTCAAATGCTTGAATCTCAAGGGATTAAAGTTGAAGGGATTAAACCTCACAACGATAAACGTACTCGTTTAGCCTTAACAGCTTCCCTTATAAAGAACGGGGTTATTCTTTTTCCAGAAACTGGATGTGAAAAACTTATAGAACAAATAGTTGGTTTTGGTGTCGAAAAACATGACGACCTTGCCGACGCCTTTTCTATGCTTGTTTTAAAAATAATAGAATTACATTCTCGAGAAAGTACAATAATAATGGGTTGGTTAGGTTTTAATGATGAAGATGATCATTTTATTGGTTATTCTGATTATTATGATGTCTTAAAAGATGTAGATTGTTTAGTCAAAAAAGAAGAAAATTAATTAGCTTTTGTAATTAAGTTAATCTATCTACTAATTTCTGCCTTTACACTATCGACATTACCAGCGAGAGAAGCATCAATTAAAACAAAGTCATTAAAAGTTTTTTCTTGATTGGCAGGGACAACTAATGAATATTCTGTGTGGGAATCTAATACAAAACCTTCTGAATCAATCCACTTTATGGTAACCATAGTGGTTCTGTCTTGGGGTGTATTATTTTTGAGTTTTAAATTCCACGCATATTTCCACCAAACACTATTTTGTTCCATAACTTTTGTGGAGATATCAACGATATCGATAGTAATAATTTTGTTTTGGCTTGCTGATGATAGTGAACCACTATTCATATTAATAATGTTATTTGAAATATCATTACCAGATGAATATCCGACCAAAGCCAAAATTATAATAACAAGAATTGTTTTTAATCCTCCTGAAAGGGAAAATTTGTATTTTTTCTTCAGATATTTTCCAACAGGGGGAAGAAGAATTAAGGCCATTAATAGGAAAAGAATTCCCATAATTGGAGCAGAAAATATATAGATAATACCAGATATTCCTGCCATTGAACCTAATAACCAACTTATAATAAATCCAAGTGTGAGTTTTTGTTCAGAAACATGATGTGTTTCTTTTATTTGATTTTCCATAATTATCTTTTTATTAAAGATAGTTTAAGGAGTTTTTGAAAATACAAAAGGCTCCTAGCCATCGCGATCTAGCCTTTCGGCCAAACCCATACAAGTTTCCCTGTATGACCCGGTTGAGTGACTCTGACTAGGAGTCTTTTATACTCAACCGGGGATTTTTCACCATACCTTTTGAAATTCAAAAGGGTTAGGCTACTTATTATTTAATTGTTAATTAATATAATATCCTATTACTAAGATATTATCAATATAATATCGCAGTTTTACTATTTTGCTAAGGCTTAGTTATCAACACTCAATTGCTTAGCAAAAGACTCTTTTTCTGTCATTAATATAGGTATGGAAATGAATGTATTATCTCAACAGACAAAATCTGCTATACAAGTAGATATTAAGTTAAAGTATTGCTTATATGCTCGTAAAAGTACCGAATCAGATGAGCGACAAGCTTTATCAATTGATTCACAGGTTAAAGAAATGCTACAAATAGCCGGAAAAGAAAATCTTGAAATTGTAGATATTAGGAGAGAATCAAAATCAGCTAAAGATTCAAATAATAGACCTGTATTTAAAGAGTTATTACAAGATATTTCAAATGAAAGATTTAACGCAATTCTTACGTGGGCACCTGATAGATTATCAAGAAATGCAGGAGACCTAGGTTCTGTTGTAGATTTAATGGATGCAAAGAAACTCGTAAGTATTCGAACATATGGACAAACCTTTTCTAACTCTCCGAATGAAAAGTTTCTTTTAATGATTCTTTGTTCTCAAGCGAAATTAGAAAATGATAATCGAGGAATAAATGTAAAACGAGGATTAAGAACAAGATGTGAAATGGGATTATGGCCAACCTGTCCACCAACTGGATATTTTAAAGAAAAAAGAATGGATAGAAAATGTGAATGTATAGCAGATGAAGATAGAGCTCCTGTTATAAAACAAATATTTGAAAAAGTAGCATATGAAAAATGGTCTGGAAGGAAAATATATCATTGGCTCAGATTTGAGCTCAATTTTCGAACAGCCAAAGGAAAAAAGCACCTTAGTCTTGGTAATATTTACCAAATGCTAGAAAATCCATTTTATTATGGAACCTTTGAATATCCTCGAAAATCAGGCAATTGGTACAAAGGAAAACATAAACCAATTATTAACAAAGAATTATTTGATTTAGTACAAGGTCAAGTAAAAAATTCTCAATTAGTTAGAAAAGAAAATATTGAATTTGCCTTTACTAAAATTATGAAATGTGGATTATGTGGTTCTGGAATTTCTGCAACAGAAAAATTAAAAAAGTTAAAGAACGGAGGTTTTAATCGCCATGTCTATTATGGTTGTACCAAGGCAAGGGATAAATATTGTAAATGCGGGTATATAAATGAAACTGATTTAATTAAACAACTTGAAAACTTAATTGAGAAAATCAATATAAATGAAATTGGAATTAAAAAAAAATTAAAAGAAGATATCAAAAAGTTTAAAAAATTTCAACAGTTTGTTCTTGGTAACAAAGGTAAAATTATTATCGGTGATATTGATATACGAAATTATGCAAAATATATTTTACAAGAAGGAAAAGATACTGAAAAAAGAGATTTGTTAGGTTGTCTAAATGGAAAGATAAAATTAAAGGATAAAGTAATTACTTTATGTTAAAATTAAATTTTATAGTTTTAAACAATATATCAATTAAGGAGACATCCATTTATAGATATAGTTTATCATAAGAATTTGTAAATTTATTGAAGAGATGTTTTGTTATATAGAAATAAGATGAAGATTTTAATTAAACAATTATGGTAAATTTAGTAAAAAATAAACAAAAAATTAAAGTTAAATCTATAAAAACAGTAAATAATCCTAACTCAGTGCATGGTATTTTCCCATATAGAGGAAAAATTTCAGCAATAGACGCCACGAACGTCGTATCACAGTTACAGTTAAACAAAAAAAACGGAGTATTATTTGATCCCTTTTGTGGTTCAGGAACTATACTCTATGAAGGATTTAAACAAGGTATGTCGGTAATAGGTATGGATAATAACCCACTTGCTATTTGGCTATCGAAAGGAAAGATGGATTTGGCAAGAAAAAAGAGAATTACTCTAGAGCAGGAATTAGAAAAAATATTGAAATATGCTCATAAAAATAAAGTAAAAAACACTCCTTGTACTCCTCTACTAAAAAAGGCATATCATCAGGACACATTGAGAGAAATTTATTCCGTTGTCCCATTATTTGATGATATGTCTGATTACATGAAAGCTGTGTTCTTAGGAGCAACAGCTCTTACCGCCAGAGGATGTAATAATTATCTTTGGACTTCTAATTCTGTCGGAAAAAATGTTTATCCTAAAAGGTATATAAATTTCTTTGATAAACTTATAGCAAAGGCAAGAAAACACAACCAACTATTATTTGGATCTTCTAAACAGAAAATAGAAATACATTATGCTGATGCTCGTAACATGAAAAAGGTTATAAAGAAAAAATCTGTAGATTATATTTTTACAAGTCCTCCTTATTTTGATGGGTTAGATTATACTTCATATTATGGTAGAATTTCTTATGAATTACTCGGGGGGGATATCTCCACTATTAAGTCGGGTCTGATTCAAAAAATGTCAGACTATAAAGAGAGTATGGGAAAGGTATTAAATTTACTTGTTGATACTGTAAAGGATGACGGATTGATCATCTTTGTTGTAGGAGACAAGAAGACACCTAAGGGAATTATTAATGGTGGAGATTTTTTTTCAGAATTATTACATCATAAACCTGATTATATAATTGAAAGATCATATACTGGCTCAACTAGTAAATTGTTTGACAAGATAAATAAGACAAAAAGAAAAGAGCAGATTATTGTTTGGGATAAAAGTAATTGGAAATAATATATGGCTAAATTTTATTGTAAAGATAGTAGAAAAATGACTGATGTTAAAGATTCATCAGTTCATTTAATAATAACAAGTCCTCCTTATTTTGATTTAAAAAATTATAATGAAGAAAAAAACCACTCATCAAAGGATCAGATTGGTTCACCAGCTAATTATGATGAGTACATTGAAGGGTTGAATCAGGTGTGGGGAGAATGTATCAAGAAGTTAACACCAGACGGTAAGTTGTGTATTAATATAATGCCAGTTCTATTGTCTGGAACTGAAACAAAATTTAAAAGACGTGTTGTTCGAACAGTTATTCAAGATATTGAAGATTATATAAATTCAACTGAAAAAATGTATTTGCATTCTCTATACATATGGGATAAAAGAAAAATAGTAAGATTTAGTTCTTTTGGTAGCTACCCATATCCAACAAACATGTTTTCAAGTTTTCCATATGAATGGATTGTAGTATTTGCAAAACAAGGAAAAAGAGATCCTGTTGATAAAAAAATAAAAGAAAAATCTAAATTAACACATCGAGAGTGGCGCGGTTGGGCTACAAATTCTATTTGGGAAATGCAACCAGCAAAGGCTAAATCTGTCGGACATCCAGCACCATTCCCTGATGAACTACCGAAAAGACTTATTAAACTCTACAGTTTCCATGGTGATACTGTTCTTGACCCATTTGTCGGTAGTGGTACAACTGTTCGCGTAGCAGAGGATTTAAGCAGAAAAGGTATTGGATATGATTTAAATCCAGATTATATAAAATCATCAAAAAATAAGATGATAAAAAATAAACCTAATTCAAAGTAATTACATATCAATCACTGAAATTTTAATATCTGTGTCCGTTTTAGTAACAACTCCAGCACTTAATAAACCAAGAGTATCTTCTTTATCTAGTACAGAAAAAAGGATTTCAAAGAGATCAATATCTTCTCTTGTAATAAATTTATAAGCAACTAATGCCCAGAGAGCATTTGCTGATATAAATTTAATATTATTATCAACTATTTTCTTATAAAATAGTTTTGAAATATTACCTACTTTACCAGTAGAGCATTCAGGATGATTAGGTGGGAATAAATCAGTCTCTTCGCCTCCTATAGCAAGCAACACTAAAGACTTAGATGATTTAAGGTATTCTTCGTTCAGTTTTAAACACTCTTGTTTATAACCATCAATTTGAGAGATGAATCTATTTTCGTTCAATAAGCTTTTCAAATCAGTTTTTGTTTCTATAGAAATAGTTCGACTATCTTTTAAAACAGCAACATCTAGGCGACCATCACGAGGATTATTTTTTTGTTTTATTTCAAGCTCTTTACCAACCTGCACCGAGTCAGATGATAAATACTGGAATGATGCCAGTATCCATGTTGCGATATTATTAACCTCATCTTTTTTTGTATAATCTTCAAATCTATTGAACTTTTCAATGTGACTATCGAGAATATTAAAATAGGGTAACTTTACAATGTTTCCAGAGAAAATATTTTTTATAAAACCATTTTCATTGTACAAGTCAACTTTCTGTTTTGAAGGTATAAAAAAGTTTAATGGGTTAATTACTTCTTTCATTCCTGAATAAGAGTTCGTAATTAATCCAAGAAAATTCTTGAAATCAGGATATTCTATTATGTCTTTTATATTATTCATGATATTTCTGTATAAATTTTTTCGATCAATTTTACTATTTGTTCTGGAGCGCCATATTTTAAAACATCAAGGTTACATGTGGTTTTAGGTTCTATAATATTTGATTCTTTAATAAATGGTATACCAACAGTTGTTGCAATTTTCAATTCGCTATTCAAAGCGTTAGTAAAGGAAGATTTTTCTATAACAAAAATGTCGTCATATTTTTGAAGAGCAGTTATTATTTTTGAATAATCAAGAGTTTTCATTTCATTTGATGCAAGTGCTAATAGATAGGCTATGGCAAATCTTCTATTTTTTACTTTTTCTTCAATATTTAAAGTTGCATTTCTGATATCAGCTTGACCTCTTTCCCTCAGAGCTTTTGTGCTTTTTGTCATCCATTTATAACTTA